>Ga0181569_10000087_pt1 | contig 58291 bp, 54 predicted proteins | sample 101ome_19_FD_132452 | JGI IMG/M metagenome (GOLD analysis project Ga0181569, IMG submission 132452) | Coastal salt marsh microbial communities from the Groves Creek Marsh, Skidaway Island, Georgia - 101405AT metaG (megahit assembly) | ecosystem: Environmental > Aquatic > Marine > Intertidal...
ATTAAAGCAAATATTCAATCGGATAATCAATTTAAGATTGACGCATCCATCGCTGCTTTTCAAAAGCATATCGCTTCTGAAAAATTCTTGAATAAATTATTGAACTACGAGTCAAAAATTATGACTCCACGCATGTTCCAATACAGTCTTATTCAAAAAGCTAGAAAAGACAAAAAACGAATTGTGCTCCCGGAAGGTTTGGATGTTCGTATCTTAAATGCCGCTGCTCGATTACTTGCCTTAGATTTGGTTGAAATTAGTCTTTTGGGAGATCCACAACTGATTAAAAACAAATGTAGTGCCGAAGGAATTGCCTTGGACTTTGACAAAATAAGGTTGATTGATCCTGTGAATTCTGAGTTTTACGACGACTATGTAAACACTTTTTACGAGCTTCGAAAACACAAAGGAATTTCCATTGATGACGCCAAAGAAACCATGAGTGATTTGTCCTATTTTGGAACCATGATGATTCACAAAGGCGATGCCGATGGAATGGTATCCGGTGCTGCACATACCACAGGTCATACGATTAGACCTGCGCTTCAATTCATCAAAACCAAGCCAAATGTATCCTTGGTGTCTTCGGTATTCTTTATGTGTTTGGACGACCGTGTTTCAGTATTTGGTGACTGTGCCATCAACCCAAACCCCAACGCCGCTGAATTGGCTGAAATCGCCATCTCCTCTGCTGAGAGTAGTATGAACTTTGGAATTGAACCTCGTATCGCTATGCTATCATATTCATCGGGATCTTCTGGTAAAGGAGCCGATGTGGATAAGGTTCGTGAAGCTACTGAAATTGTCAAACAAAAAAGACCTGATTTAAAAATTGAAGGCCCTATTCAATACGACGCAGCTGTCGATAAGAATGTGGGACAAAGCAAGCTTCCAGATTCAGAAGTTGCTGGAGATGCAACAGTACTCATCTTCCCAGATTTAAATACAGGAAACAATACTTATAAAGCTGTACAAAGAGAAACTGGAGCAATGGCTATTGGCCCCATGTTACAAGGACTCAATAAACCGGTTAACGACCTCAGCCGTGGTTGTACCATCGACGATATCTTTAACACTGTAGTGCTTACTGCTATCCAAGCACAAGAAAATTAATATGAAAAAAATTCTCGTTTTAAACGCTGGGAGTTCTTCCCTTAAATATCAATTGATCTCTTTACCCAATAAAGAGGTGATTGCAAAAGGACTCATCGAAAAAATTGGATCAAAAGACGCGGGGTTAGTCTATAAAACTGATGCTGTTTCTATCGAAGAGACTGCAGAAGTTGTGGATCATTCCATTGGACTTCAATGGGTCGCTAAGCAGTTACTCGATACGAATCACGGTGTAGTCGCAGAGGCTAGTGAAATCGCTGCTATTGGTCACCGAGTAGTTCATGGAGGAAGCACTTTTAGTGAAACGACTTTGATCACTGATGCTGTTAAAGACAAGATTAAAGCGCTTTACCCTCTTGCTCCTCTTCACAATCCTGCAAATATGAAGGGGATTGAAATTTCAGAACAACTCTTTAAGGGTGTTCCACAGATAGCAGTTTTTGACACGGCCTTTTATCAAAGCTTAGAAGAAAAAGTATATCGTTTTCCTATCGACAGAAAACTCGCCGACAGGGAACAAATTCGCGTCTATGGATTTCACGGAACTTCTCATAAATACGTCAGCAAAAAAACTGCTGACTATTTAAACAATCCCAAGGCCAAACTCATCGTATTACACCTTGGAAACGGCTGTAGTGCCACTGCAGTTGCTGCTGGTAAAAGCGTAGAGCACTCAATGGGATTTGGCCCTATCAATGGCCTGATTATGGGAACTCGTAGTGGCGATATCGATCCTGCAGTATTGCTTTACCTTCAACAATCATTAGGTTATTCTCCAGAAGATGTTAAAAACCTACTCACTAAAAACAGCGGAATGATGGGGCTTGCAGGTGCATCAGACCTTAGGGAGGTTCACAAAAAAGCTGATGGCGGAGATTCCAATGCAGTACTTGCTTTAGAGATGAACGCTCATCGCATTAAAAAATTCATAGGAAGTTACTACGCCGTACTGAACGGAGCAGACTCTATCGTATTCACCGCGGGTATTGGAGAAAACGACTGGAGACTCAGACAACTCGTTTGTTCAAACTTAGAAGGACTTGGAATTGAAATGGATTTCGATAAAAACAAATCAGGTGGTTCTGGCATCTTAGAACTTCAAACTAAAAATTCCAAAGTAAAAATACTAGTCGTTCCAACTGATGAAGAATTAGAGATCGCTCAACAATCCTATCAACTGATAATTGATTAATTTTGAAGAATGAGTTTCTTTTCTGCCTATAAAAAATTCTTTGTGGTCTTTGGAATCGTCTCCATGGGGATTATGTACTTGTTTTACAATGCCCTAAAACCCAAAGCGAGTCTTCCCATTTACCAACCCACCATGGTGGACACCCAGCTGGTGGACTCTACGGTTCAACACGTCAAGAAATACCATCAGATTGCAGATTTTAAACTCCTCAATCAAAATGGTCAAACCATCACAGAGGAAGATTATAAAGACAAGATTTACATTGCAGATTTTTTCTTTACCACCTGTCCTAGTATCTGTCCGATCATGACAGAACATATGGTTGAAATTCAAAAGGCAATCATAGACGATCCCAAAGTTTTATTGTTGTCCCATTCGGTAACTCCAGAAATCGACTCTGTTCCTGTTCTTAAACAGTACGCCCTAAAAAAAGGAGTTGTTGACTCTAAATGGAATTTAGTAACTGGAGACAAGAAACAGATTTACGAGCTCGCTAGAAAGAGTTATTTAGTCGCTAAAGACGATGGTGATGGTGGTCCCTTTGATATGATTCACACTGAAAATTTTGTGCTTGTAGACTCTAAAAAGAGAATTCGAGGTTTTTACGATGGCACGGATCCAAAGGATATTGAAAAACTTTTAGAAGATTTAAAAATACTAAAGGCCTTAGAAGCAAAGCCCTCACAATAAATTTCATTTCTAAAATATAGCAGAATAACAATAATTAGCTTACTTTTGCTTAATTATAATGAGTCTAAATAAGAAGCATATTACTCTAGATCTTTTAAAAAGAGGCGAAGGTGGAATCATCCACTCATTTCCTGATGAGTTTATTCCCATCAAGCTTTTGGAATTAGGCTGTCTCCCTGGCAATGAAATTCAAGTTGTACAAATTGCTCCATTTAAAGATCCTATCTATATTAACCTCAATGGAACTCATATGGCTATTCGTAAAGAAATGGCTAAAAAAATTGTTTTAGAAGTTAGTTAATTATGGCCAAAAGTATCAACGTAGCGCTTATTGGAAACCCCAACACTGGAAAAACATCGGTCTTTAACCAATTGACTGGATTGAACCAAAAGGTGGGAAACTATCCTGGAATTACCGTTGAAAAGAAAGAGGGAATTTGTAAGCTTACTCGTTATTTAAAGGCTCATATTATCGATCTACCTGGTACCTATTCTCTGAATTCAACTTCCTTAGATGAATCGGTAGCTGTAGAACTTTTACTCAACAAAAAAGATAAGGATTATCCAGATGTAGTAGTAGTCATTACCGATGTTGAAAACCTCAAGAGAAACCTATTGTTGTTTTCTCAAGTTAAGGATTTAAAGATTCCAAGTATTCTAGTCATCAATATGGCAGATCAGATGACTAAAAAGGGTATTCAACTCAATATAGAAGCGTTAGAAAAGAATCTCGATACGAAAATTGCTTTGGTAAGTGCTCGTAAGGGAGAAGGTATTCAACATTTAAAGAATCTAATCATCAATCACGAGAGTCTTTCAAGCAAAGGGCTTTTGGATGTAAAACGAATCGATCCTCCCTATTTTGAAAAGTTGTCGAAAACCTTTCCTTCAGAGGATTTATACAAATTGTGGATTGTCATCACTCAAGATGTCAACTTTACGCCTCTGGATAAGACCTATGAAACGGCTAAAAACAGTTTTGAAACCAAGAGTGCCTCTGAACTAAAAAGACTTCAGCACAGAGAAACGATTTTAAGATACCAACTCATCAATGAAGCTTTAAAAGACACTCATAAGGTCGACAGGAGTTCTGCAAAGGGATTTACGGCTGCAATTGATCGCGTGTTAACCCACAAGATTTTTGGATATGTGTTTTTTTTCATTGTACTGAATACGATCTTTCAAGCGATTTATACCTGGAGTTCCATTCCAATGGATGCCATTGACCAGTTTTTTGTTTCTGTCTCATCATGGGTTAAAGAGGTCTTACCGCCAGGTTCCTTCACCAATCTTATTGCAGAAGGAGCCATCTCTGGAATTGGAGGAATTGCCATATTCATCCCTCAAATAGCCTTTCTATTTTTATTCATAGCACTTTTAGAAGAATCGGGTTATATGTCTAGAGTGGTATTCTTAACCGATCGACTCATGCGACCATTTGGGCTCAGTGGAAAAAGTGTGGTCCCCTTAATATCTGGAACGGCCTGTGCGATTCCAGCGGTGATGGCTACTCGAACTATTGAAGATTGGAAAGAACGTTTATTGACCATTTTAGTGGTTCCCTTTACAACTTGTTCCGCTCGACTCCCTGTTTATTTGATCATCATCTCGATTGTCATTCCTCAAGGATTCATTTTTGGATTGAGCTATCAAGCTTTAACACTCATGTTGCTTTATGTTATTGGTTTTCTAAGCGCACTGCTGTCGGCTGCCATTCTCAACAAGTTTGTCAAGGTAAAGAACAGAAGCTTTTTCGCAACTGAGATGCCGAGCTACAAACTTCCTATGTTAAAGAATGTAGCTATCACAGTGATTGAAAAGACCAAGAGCTTTGTTTTTGGAGCTGGTAAAATCATTTTAGCGATCTCTATCGTATTGTGGTTTTTAGGATCCTATGGCTTTAATAAAGATTTTGACAATGCTGAATCCATTGTTAAAGAGCGAGTAGAAAAAACAGGTCTTTCAAACTTTAATCAAGAGATGATTCAAAGTGAACTAGAGGCCTATGCTCAAACAAACCCTTCTAAGAACATGGAAGAGCTTGCCAATTTCATGGATTTCAAATTGGACCTTGAACGCAAAGCACTTCAACAAGAAATCGCTAGTTACAAATTAGAAAATTCCTATATGGGACTCTTGGGGAAAGCCATTGCTCCTGTTGTAAAACCACTAGGATTCGATTGGAAAATTGGAATTGCTGTACTGACCTCCTTTGCAGCTAGAGAAGTATTTGTTGGAACCTTAGCTACGATCTACTCCGTTGGAAACGATGAAGAGGATACCATTAAAAACCGCCTCAATAATGAAGTAAACCCCTTTACGGGTGAAAAGGTATACACCTTTGCCTCTGGAGTTTCACTGCTATTATTTTACGCCTTTGCCATGCAGTGCATGAGCACCCTAGCGGTGGTAAAAAGAGAAACAAACTCATGGAAGTGGCCGATTGCTCAACTACTCTTTATGAGTTCACTCGCATATCTAGTCGCGTTCATCACCTTTCAAGCACTTGTCTAATGGAATTCCTACAAGACTTTTTAGCATACGTTATACTCGGTGGAGCGATTTATTTTCTTCTGAGAAAATACGTTTTTAAAAAACCTAAAAAGGACAAGAATTGCGGCCCTAACTGCAATTGTTAATTGGGACACTGAATGTAGGTGACTCCGTCGAAGTTTCGACTGAAGAGTTTGTCTTTTGCCCGGATAAAATCATTGAGCTTCACATCACTTCTTGGGACCGAAGGATACATGATATCTGCTCGATTTGTAGAATGCTCATACTTGTAAACATCATGTCCAAATTCGTGATACATCAACCAGAGTTTTTGAACCTCAGTATAGTCCTCCCAATAATCTTTAATCACTCTAATGTATACATTTGAACTATTACAGTATCCTGCAAAGGTAGAATACCCGGCGTGATCAGGAGTAATTCCAGAGGTTATCTCCGCCTCAGAAGGAACTACAAAACCAAGGTTAACCGTCGTGTTTAACTGAGAATAATCAGGACCCCCTCTCGAACACAATACATCTCCAACAAACAATTCCCAATAGGTGTACAAATCATCTGCATTTGCAGTGGAATAATTGACACAAGAGCTCAATTGTTCTTCCTCAACAACTTCTTCTTGTTGGATGTCGTTTGGAGCTTCTTGCTTTGAACAGGAAGCTATTAAAACAACTAAAACGATCAATAAATAGCTATTCAACTGATTTATGGTCTGCATCATATTAAAATTTCATTCTAAGGCATAAAGATAAAACATCTTTTAAATCTCACTTTTAAAATTCTATAAAGTGTAAATTCTTTTATTTAATGTAATTTTACTTCCTGATGAAATTACTCGATCACATACAGTTTCCAGCTGATTTGAGAAAGCTTTCCAAGGAACAATTACCACAAGTATCTGAGGAACTAAGAGCTTTTATCATACACGCATTATCGGTTAAAGCTGGACATCTCGGTGCGAGTCTTGGAACGGTCGAACTTACTGTAGCGCTTCACTATCTCTTTAATACTCCCCAGGATTCTCTTATATGGGATGTAGGACATCAAGCCTATAGTCATAAAATTTTAACCGGCAGAAAAGAGGCCTTTAGCAGCAACAGACAATGGGGCGGAATCAGTGGATTTCCAAAACGCGATGAAAGTATCTACGACAGCTTTGGCACCGGACATAGTTCTACTGCAATTTCAGCTGCACTGGGAATGGCACTAGCGGATTCTGATTCAAAACACAACCATATCGCTGTGGTTGGTGATGCTGCTATTGCTAGCGGAATGGCCTTTGAAGGACTCAATCACGCAGGGGCAACCAACGCCAATCTCATCATCGTGCTCAATGACAACCATATGGGAATTGACCCAAGTGTTGGAGCCTTGAAAAATCATTTTGAAGCGTTGGGTTCATCTCAAAACAACCTTTTTAAAGCACTTGGATTTAGCTATAGTGGCCCAATTGACGGTCACAATATGAGTGCTCTTTTAAATGCTCTCGAGGACATCAAAAATCAAAAAGGACCTCGAGTTCTCCATATCAAAACAATTAAAGGCAAAGGACTTGCCGCTGCAGAATTAGATCAAATCACCTATCACGCACCTGGTACCTTTGATCGTGAAACTGGACTCATTCACAAAAAACCTTCTACCACAGAAAAGTTTCAGGAGATTATTGGAAAAACACTTGAGGAGCTCATGGTGCAAAACAAAGACATCATCGCCCTCTCACCTGCCATGACTACAGGAAGTGGACTAGCTCCTCTGATGAAAAAATTTCCAGATCGAGTGATCGATGTCGGAATTGCCGAACAACACGCTTTAACCTTAGCTGGCGGAATGAGCACCAAGGGAACTACCCCTTACTGTGTGATCTATTCCACCTTTTTACAAAGAGCCATCGATCAATTGATACACGATATAGCTCTTCAAAAATTAGCCGTTATACTCTGTATTGATCGAGCAGGATTGGTGGGTAATGATGGAGCAACCCATCAAGGAGTGTTCGATATTGCCCTGCTTCGTCCTATTCCAAATCTAGTCATTGCTGCTCCAAAAGACGCCAATGAACTTCGCGATTTAATGCATACTGCTCGCTTACACAAAGAAGGTCCTTTTGCGATTCGTTACCCTAGAGGTAACGTCTTTCAAATGAACTGGGAACAGGAAGTTAAACCTCTTGAACTCGGTAAAGGAAGTTGCCTTAAAGAAGGAACAGATATCGCCCTCATCAGTACGGGAATCAGTGCTCATACCGTTTTAAAAACTCTTGAAGAACTAGAACATCCTTCTAGAGTTGCTCATTATCACTTTGCGTTTATCAAACCCTTAGATGAAGCGCTCATTGGGAAAATAGGACAAAAATTTAAGAAGATTATTACCTTGGAGGACGGTTCGATCACAGGAGGATTTGGTGAAGCTGTTGCCGCTTCTTTAGTTCGGCAAGGTATTTGCATAGAACTATCTCATTTGGGAGTTCCCGATCGATTTATAGAACAGGGAAGCCCCCTAGAACAACAACAGGATGTCGGACTCGACTACAACAATCTAAAAGACATATTAAACCAATCATGAAAAACATTTTCCTAACCCTCTTTTTTCTAATTGGACTAATGAGCATCCATGCTCAAGAACAAGTAAAGCCTAAGGTCGTTGACACCATTGTCATCAGAACTCAACAACAAAAAGCGGAGTCCATAGCGAATTTGAGAATTAAAGACACCCTAGTCGTCTTAGATTCTGCAATAACCTTAAAAGAACGTTTTAAATCCTTTAAAATGCCCTCTTTTTGGAGCAAGAAAAATCGATTTGGATTAAACTTTAGCGAAGTAGCCTTTGTCAATTGGAATGCCGGGGGGAACAATTCAGTATCTGCAATTGCCTCAGTTTATTTTGAGCGCAATTACAAATTTAGATACATTACCTGGGACAACTCTTTAGATCTCCGATATGGTCTCAATGCTCAAGAAGGCAGAGAGGTTCGAAAAACAGACGATCAAATTCGACTGAGTTCCACCTTTGGCTATCGCTCTGATACGATCAGCAAGTGGTATTATTCAGGGAAATTAAATTTTAACACTCAGTTTGCCAATGGTTATAAATACCCAGATAGAGAACATCCTAAGTCTCGATTTATGGCTCCAGGTTATTTGTTTTTAGGGGTTGGAACCTCTTATATAGATGAGGCTAAGAAAGTCAATGTTTATATCTCACCTCTAACTCAAAAAGCAACTTTTGTCATCGATCAAGATTTGGCCAATCAAGGTGCTTTTGGGGTTCAAGCAGCCACCTATGACAACGAAGGCAATTTAATCACTCCAGGGAAAAGAGTCTATATGGAACTCGGTTTTCTCGCAACTAATAAATACGAGCGAGAACTCGGAGAAAATGTGCTGATGAAATCCAATTTAGCACTCTATATGGACTACCTTAAAAGCTTTGGAAATATGGATGTCGATTGGTCCTTAGACTTTCATTTTAAAGTCAATGAACACATCACCAGTTCTATTGGAACCCATATTATTTACGACGACGACATCAAATTTGATCAAGTTAAAAACGAAGATGGAATCATCACCGATCCAGGATCCGCTAAAATTCAGTTCAAACAACTCTTAGGAGTAGGGGTTGTCTATGCCTTTTAAGCAATCTTCCCCGAAATCTTAGAATGCAATAAGATGGCAGCTCTATCGGAGAGACTCGCCACAAAACAAGCGCAGTCCATTAAAATGTGATATACCGATTCCTTTGACTGCGTATAGGCTGAAGGCATTAATTCAATGGCCAAACGATCATAGGCGGTTTCTTCTCCATGCGATTTGCGAATCAGCGCATCGCTAAACACTTCCAAGAGATCAGCTATAATTCGATAACCTGAAATCTCTTTTTCGATGACTTCTTTGGAACGGTATACCTTTTGAACACTCAGGCTAATGATGTCCTCAATTTGAGCCTTGTACTTGCTTTTGTCCAATAAGGAACAATCAAAAGTCCCCTTTAGGATTTGATCCTCATGCTCCATAAAGATACGGGAAGCATCTTGTATCAGACTACCAATAGCTACCGCTCTGAGATAACTCAAACGATCTTCCTGATGTGTCATGGCATTGTATTTTTTGACATCGATACGATCCTTGACTAGTTTGATCAAATACTCCAATGCAAAGTCTTCTGGAATCAATCCCAAATTAATACCGTCTTCAAAATCGATAATGGTATAGCAAATATCATCGGCGGCCTCAACTAAGAAAGCGAGTGGATGTCTGGCATAACGTCCATCATCGTATTTGATTAAACCGAGTTCAAATGCCACCTCATCAAATAATGAACGATCTGTAGAAAAGACACCGTACTTTTTATCAGCAATGTGCTTGGTCGGTTTTTTGGGAAGAGCTCCCTTTGGATACTTCGTAAATGCTCCTAGAGTGGCGTAACTCAAACGAAGACCTCCTGGAACTCCAGCTCTGTTGGCGTTGAGAATTCTAAAACCATTGGCATTCCCTTCAAAATCGATTAATTCTTGATACTGAATGGCAGTTAAAGCCTCTTGGTACTTTTGGCCTTTACCGTTGGAAAAGAAATCTCCAATCGCCTTTTCACCTGAGTGACCAAAGGGAGGATTTCCGATATCGTGAGCCAGTGCTGCTGCAGCGACAATCGCACCAAAATCGTTAAATGAATAGCCTTCGACACTTTTTAGATGTGGGTGTTTTTCCAAAAGAGCCACTCCAACCATTCTCCCCAGCGATCTCCCCACCACAGAAACTTCTAAACTATGAGTGAGTCTTGTGTGAACAAAATCGGTATCCGAAACTGGAACTACCTGGGTTTTATCTTGAAGTGATCGAAAAGGAGCAGAAAATAAAATACGGTCGTAGTCGACTTCAAACCCCAATCGGGTTTCATCCTGCTCAATTCTAATTCGTTTATTGCGATCTCCCTGTCTTTTTAAAGAGAGTAATTCATCCCATTGCATCATGGGATAAATTTATATTTTTTAAGTGAGAAATCCCGATTATTTAAACAAATTCATCTGATCGATATACTCCCAGACTAAGGGAGGAAGAAAGGCTCTAATATCCTTTTGCTCTTTAATAGCGTTGCGAATAAAACTAGCAGATATTTCAACAATGGGAGCTTGGAGTAATTGAACACTCTTTAATTTTTTATAGGATTCTGGAACCTCATTTGAATGGGCCCTTGGATAGACTAAAAGAGGATAGCGGTCTAAAATAAGTTCCGCGTTTTTCCACTTGTGAAAATGCTGAAGATTGTCCGATCCCATGATTAGTGAAAAAGTGTGTTCGGGGTATTGTTCTTCTAAAACAGCAAGGGTATTGATGGTGTAATTAGGCTGCTCTAAATCGAATTCCACCTTAGAGGCTTTCATGGAAGGATAGTCTAGAATCGCCTCGTATATTAATTGGTAACGAGTATTGTTATCGAGTAGCTTGTCATTTTGCTTAAAGGGACTCACAGGGGTAATTACAAACCAGAGTTCTTCTATTTCGGTAAATTCCAGCATATAATTGGCCAGGATTAAATGCCCCATATGAATGGGGTTAAAGCTCCCAAAAAAGAGTCCTACTTTTTTCATGTTAGGATTGAATGAAATTCGCTACAGTCTGTTCGGCTTCCACGAGAGCTTTATCCAACTCATCATTGGTGATCACCACATCAAAAGAGGAAGCACTTTCTAATTCTTTGGCTGCTTTTGCAACTCTCATTTCAATTTTCTCAGCAGTCTCAGTAGATCGTTTTACCAATCGATTTCTGAGTTCCTCAACAGAAGGAGGCATGATAAAAATCGACAGGGTTTGCTCTGGAAACTGTTTTTTAATATTGAGTCCTCCGATGACATCGATATCAAAAACCACGTGTTTTCCCATCTTCCAAATACGCTCTACCTCCGATTTTAAGGTACCGTAAAAGTTGTTTTGGTACACCTCTTCCCACTCTAAAAAATCATCCTTTTCAATATGAGATTTAAACTCATCAGCGCTCATAAAATAATAGTGCTCACCATCTTTTTCTTCTCCCCTTGGGGCTCTTGAAGTCGCAGAGATGGAAAAAGCTAAATTGAGCTCATCGATTGAAAGTAAATGATTGACAATCGTCGATTTTCCACTTCCAGATGGAGCTGAAAACACAAAGAGTTTCCCCTTAAAATCCATTAGAGTACGTTTAAGAGTTGTTCTTTTATTTTTTCGAGTTCATCTTTCATTTGAACTACAATTTTTTGAAGTGAAGCATCATTTGCCTTGGATCCCATGGTATTGATTTCTCTTCCAATTTCTTGAGCGATAAAACCGAGTTTTTTACCTGTTGATTCAGCTTTCATCGTTTGAATGAAATAGTCTAAATGATTTGACAAACGGACCTTTTCTTCAGTGATATCGTATTTTTCTAAGTAAAAAATAAGTTCCTGCTCAAATCGATTCTGATCGACGTTTTCTTTGAGATCAGCAACGGCCTTCTCCAATCGAGTTCGAATACCCGCAAGTCGATTTACATCGATTTCTGTCGCCTCATCTAATAGTGACTTGATGGAAGCAATACGCTGATTAAAATCCTCAGCTAGGGCAGCCCCCTCTTCTTCTCTAAAGGTGTTAAAAGCCTCTAAAGCCTGATCGATTCCAGAATTGATTTGATTTAACTCATCAGCTTCGATCTCTTCCTTAGAACTCGATAGGGATTCAGGTAATCGCATGGCAATTTCCAAAGCCTTTTCTCCACTGATATTGGTGATATTTTTAAGCTCCTCAATATAGGCTTGAATCACCGGAGTATTGATCTGACTAATGGTATCAACACCTGTTTTTTCAATATAGAGGCTAAAGTCAATCTTTCCTCGTTCTACTGCCGAAGCAATTTTCTTTCTAAAACTCAATTCGTGAGCCTTATAGGCAGAAGGAGCTCTCATATTGAGATCCAACCCCTTTGAATTAAGGGATCTTATTTCAATATTAATTTTCTTATCGGCAAGTTGAATCGTACACTTACCATAAGCGGTCATGGATTTGATCATGCTTTATTTTTTACAAAGCAAAGATACAAAGAAGCGATGAAACCTTTTTAGAGTTCTCTAACCCAAATATTTCTATAGCTCACTCTTGAATTATCTCCGTGATCTTGTAAGCGAATTGGTGCTTTTCCGTGACGGATATTCTTGGGCCATCCAATATATTCAGTAGTTCCTAGAATCTTGTGATGATCTTGAATTAAAACCCCATTGTGCAAAACGGTTATCGTTCCTTTTTTGGTCACTCTTCCCAAAGCGTCAAACTTCGGAGCGTGATAGATGATATCGTAGCTATTCCACTCTCCTGTAGGCACTGATGCCATTGCAAGAGGAATGGCTTGTTTGTAAATCGATCCTACCTGTCCATTGACATAGGTTGGATTGTCATTGTTGTCCAATACTTGAACTTCATAGCGCTCTTGTAAGAACACTCCTGAATTCGCTCGAGATTGATTCGATCCCATTACTTTCTTAGGTGAACTCCATTCAATATGCAATTGAACATCTCCAAAGGATTGTTTGGTACGAATATCTCCAGTTCTATTAGCAACAGTCATCGAACCGTCTTTATTGATCGTCCAAGGTGCCGCTCCTCCTTCTCCTCTTGTAGATTCCCAAGCATCTAAATTTGAACCGTCAAATAAGACGATAGCGTCCGATGGTGCAGAACCGTTCTTCCCTGGAGTTACCACTGGCGGTACAGGCTCGTAAAATTCAGTTGCTTCAGGTTTTGTGGGTTCCTCTTGTTGAGCAAATGCCCCCATTGAAACAAAAAGGAATAGTAATAAGGCTAGCTTGGTTGATTTCATCGTATTATTCGTTTAGTCGTTTGATATAAATATTTTTAAAGGCCACCTTAGAACCGTGTTCTTGAAGTGAAATATGTCCTGTTTTATAGGCTGCAAAGGAGTGCCAATTTCTAAATTTTGATCTGAGAATCATCGACAACCACTCATCCGATCCTGGTGAAAATTCCAAGACGCGTTCTCCGTTAAAATCTAAAAACCCAACTTGATTAGTTTGATCTACGTGCAATAGAAAATGGTTCCACTCATTAGGACCCTTGGCAACTACTTTAGAAGGTGGCATTAAATTATACAAGGCTCCCGCTCTATTGATGTCTCCTCTTTGCTGGATATAGTCCGTCCAAGTATCGTCTAGAATTTGAATTTCAGGACCTGTTCGATAGGGCTGATCGTGGGTTCCATCATCTAGAACTCCCCACATCACTCCTGAATTACCAAGAGTATCGATCATCCAATCCATCGATAGCTCAAAATCAGTAAACTGTTCATCAGTGGTTAAACTAACGCTAACTGATTCTGTTCGAAGCTGTGGATCGTATAACAAAACTCCATCGCTTACCGTCCAACCGTTGAAATTCTCATGTCCACCGTAGATATGCCATCCCTCGAGATCATCTCCATTAAACAGTGGTTCAAATCCATCCGGCGCTGAACTACAAGAACTGATCACAAGGAATACACCTAGTAGGTAGCCCCAATTTCTCATCAGTCGAGTGATTTTATTTGGATCTTGCGATACCACACCTTATCTCCGTGATCTTGAAGTGCGATTTTACCTGTTCTAGATACTCCAAAAGCCTCCCAATTAGCAAATTTAGATTTAGAAACCATCGCATCCCACTCTGGACCATGCACCGGGAAACTCACCACATTAATTCCGTTGAGTCGTACTGTTCCAATATTGGTGTGGTGATTGATTCGAATCACACAGTGGTTCCATTCCATCGCAGGTTTTACTGCTTGTCGTGGAGCAATCATATCGTAAAGCGCTCCCGCCTTATGAGTTCCTTCTCCTACAAAAGAATCTGGGTGTTTAGCGTCGTCTAAAACCTGAATCTCTGGTCCTGTTAAATAAGGTTGAGAATACTTCTCATCCTCTACAACAGCCCACATAATTCCTGAATTTCCGCCCTCGGCTATCTTCCATTCCAATACCAGTTCAAAATTAGTAAAATCCTGATCGGTTACAAGGTTTGAAGAACGCTCTTCTGTTTTTAAAGCAGGATCAAAAACCATGGCTCCTTCTTCAATAGTCCAACCGTTTAATTGGTCACCTCCTAGATAAGAATGCCATCCGTTAAAAGACACTCCATCAAATAAGGATACGTAAGAGGCCTCCTGTGGAAGTTGCGTTGTCCCTTCTTTTTTTTCTGTTTGTTGCTTACAAGAACCCAGTAAAAAAACTAGAGCTGTAGCGAATACGAGTTGTTTCATAATTAATCGTTTATACCTAATATACTTCTGAGTTCGTCTTTGTCGGTTGCTTTGCCCGCAAAGTCATCGAAGGTCTTCTGAGTGGCCTCGATAATATGATCCTGAATAAATTTTGCTCCTTCACGAGCTCCTTGTTCTGGAGATTTAATACAGCACTCCCATTCCATCACGGCCCACACATCACATCCGTATTGTGTCAGCTTTGAGAAGATGGTTTTAAAGTCAATTTGACCATCTCCCAAGGAGCGGTAACGACCTGCTCTGTTGCCCCAATCATTATAGCCTCCAAAGGCCCCTTTTTTTCCGGTAGGATTAAATTCAGAATCCTTGACGTGAAAGGCCTTTATAAACTGGTGATAGTGATCGATATACTCAATATAGTCTAATTGTTGTAACACGAAATGCGATGGATCATAGAGAATATTAACTCTCTTGTGATTTCCAGTAGCTGCTAAAAAGCGCTCAAAGGTATCCCCATCGTGAATGTCTTCACCTGGGTGCACCTCATAACACACATCCACTCCTTGCTCGTCGAAGTGATTTAAGATCGGCATCCATCGTTTTGCCAGTTCTTCAAATCCCATCTCCACAAGTCCAGCAGGACGTTGAGGCCAAGGGTGCATGGTATGCCAAAGCAGTGCTCCCGAGAACGTAGCATGTGCATTTAATCCCAAATGTTTACTTGCTGTCGCCGCTTTTTTAACGGTTTCAACAGCCCATTGCGTTCTCGCTTTTGGATTGTTCTTAACCGCATCAGGTGCAAAGGCATCAAACATCGAGTCATAAGCTGGATGTACAGCAACAAGTTGCCCTTGTAGGTGTGTTGAGAGTTCGGTAATCTCCAATCCGTACGAATTGATCGTCCCCTTTAACTCATCACAGTAATCTTTAGATTCAGCAGCTTTGTCTAAATCGATTAAAAAGGATTCCCAAGTGGGAATCTGAATTCCTTTATAACCTAAATCAGCAGCCCATTGACACATCCCTTCCAGAGAGTTAAAGGGCGCCTTACTATCTACAAACTGCGCTAAAAAAACCGCAGGTCCTTTAATTGTTTTCATCTTAATCTTGTTTATCTAATTCAACCCACACATTTCCGTCTTTTTGAGACTTCACAGCGCTCTCAATAAAGTTCAATCCACGAACTCCATCAATGACTGTTGGGTACTCACCAGATCTTGGATTTTGATTTCTGATGGCACGAGCCACTCCTAAGTAGATATTAGCCATCGAATCAAAAATTCCCTCTGGGTGACCTGGAGGTAACTTAGTTCCATCCAAAGAAAACTCAGATAAATACGCATGTCCAGGAGTGTAAATCTGCATTGGTTCTGAATCAGACATCACCTTTAATCTGTTAGGGTTTTCTTGTTCCCATTTCAAGGCCTTTTTAGACCCGTAAATAGCAATGGCCAATCCGTTTTCTTCTCCAGTCGCAATTTGACTTGAACGAAGAATTCCACGAACCCCTCCTTCGATGTGAAGCATGATGTTTCCATCGATATCCATCTTATTATCCTCATAGAGGTAATTTAAATCTGCGAGTAATTTTTCTACACGTAATCCAGTAGTGTACTCTACCATATTAAAGGCGTGGGTTCCAATATCTCCCATACAACAAGAAATACCAGCTTTTTCTGGATCCAATCTCCAAATTGAAGAACGTTTTTCTTTATCGTGAATAATTGGATTAATCCATCCTTGGTAATAACGTACATCGACCTTTTGAATTTTACCTAATTCTCCATTGGCAATCATATGGCGCATTTGACGAACCATAGGGTAGCCCGTATAAGTGTGAGTAAGCCCAAATACAACTCCTTTTTCACGTTGAAGATCTGCCAAGATTTTAGCTTCTTCATAAGTGTTAGTCATCGGTTTCTCACAGATGACATGAAATCCATTTTCCATCAACTTTTTAGCCATCGGGAAATGCAAAAAGTTAGGGGTTAATATAGAACACACTTGAATGCGTTCTTCCTTTGGAAGTTTTAACTCCTCTTCAATCAAGGTGTCAAAATCCTTGTATATTCTGTTGGTTGGAATTCCAAGTTCTTCTGCAAAACCGATATTTTCTTCCCAATTAGGATTAAACACGGCTCCGGTTAATTCATAATTGTCATTGATAAAAGAGGCCACACGGTGTAAAACTCCGATGAGTGAATCTCCTCCACCTCCTAATATTCCCAGTTTAATCTTCTGCATAGTTTAATTATTTAAGCTTTATATTCAATTTTCTCATTTTTAAAAAATAGTGCAAAAAGGACAAATACCCCTAATGCAAAAACCGAAGGAACCATCCAAATGGTTTTCCAGTCATGTGATCCGTCGATCAGATTAGCATCGTAGATTTTACCTGCGACCCAAAATCCTATTAACATCCCAACTCCATAAGTCGCCAAGGTGATCAATCCCTGAGCGGCTGACTTAATTTTAGCTCCTGCCTTGGTATCGGTGTAGATTTGTCCTGACACAAAGAAAAAGTCATAACAAATACCGTGAAGCGCAATTCCTGTAATGAGCATAAATGCCAATTCTCCTCCATTTCCATAAGCAAATAAGAAATAACGAATGGTCCACGCTAGCATTCCTGCTAAAATAGTTTTTTTAAATCCAAAACGTTTAAAGAAGAAGGGAAGTAAGAGCATAAAAAGCACTTCTGACATCTGACCAATAGCCATTTTTCCAGTGGGGTTTGTCAGACCAGAATCGTGTATGAATGGATGGGTATACTGATAGTAAAATGCCAGTGGAATACAAATTAAGATCGAAGCGATAAAAAACATTGCGAAGTTTCGATCTCTCAATAATTTTAAGGCATCCAATCCGAGTATATCCCCAATAGATTGTTTGCCCTGTGAAGGTTTTGGTGGTGTTTTTGGAAGACTAAAGCTAAACACCCCTAATACAGCAGATGCTATACCTACCATTAGGAAGGTGTTTTTTAGCATTCCGGCGTTGGCATTGGCTTCTGAATCCCAGCCCAGCCAGCTTATAGTAAGTCCTGCGATAATCCATCCAATGGTTCCCAATACACGTATGGGTGAAAATTCTTTGGCGGGATCTTTCATTTGATTAAACGAAATCGAATTCACAAGAGCCAAAGTAGGCATATAGATAATCATATAACCCAATACATAAGGGAAGAATAAATCAATTGATTCAGCCCCGTACATTAGGTACATCAAAAAGGCTCCTATTAAATGTAGGACTCCTAGGATTCGTTCCGCGTTAAAATAGCGATCGGCAATGAGTCCAATAATAAAGGGTGCAATAATGGCTCCCCATGATTGAGTCGAAAACACCAATGCTGATTCACCTCCACTCGCATTGAGGTTTTTTACCAAAAAAGTTCCTAAAGACACAAACCAGCCTCCCCAGATAAAGAATTCTAGAAACATCATCAGTGAGAGCTGTACTTTAATCTTTAAATTCATTGAAATAGAATTAATCAATAATCTTTTTAAGTAAATCTCTTGTCAAAAGAATTCCCTCTTCTTCAGAGTGAACATTTCCTTCGTACTCTACTCCAACAAAACCAGTATAACCAGCATCTACAACTGATTTCATAATGCGGTAGTAGTCCGAGTGAATTTCATCCCCTGCTTCGTTAAAGTCATGTGATTTTGCACTGACTGCCTTAGCGTACTTCATTAATTTTTCAACACCATCATAGCGATCGTACTCTTCGGCACACTCTGAACCCCAATCAGTCGGATCTGATTTTCTAATACAGAAATTTCCAAAATCAGGAAGTGTTCCCACATTATCCATATTCACTTCAGCCATTACAGCAGTTAGATAATCTGCATTAGAAGAGAGCCCTCCGTGATTTTCTACAATGATATTGATATTTTTGTCTGCGGCATAGGTTCCTAACTGAGTCAATCCATCAACTGCAGCTGGAGACCAAATTTCTAAATCCGTTGAGCCCGATAAATTTACTCTAATGGAATGACATCCCATGGCTGCTGCTGCATCAACCCATTTATAGTGATTTTCAACGGCTTCTTTGCGTTCTTGAGCATCTGTAGTTGCCAAGTTTCCTTGTCCATCGATCATGATAAGCACATTGGTCATCCCGTATTTTTTTGCTTCAGCATTCGATTTTTCCACAAAGTGATCCATTGCTTCTTTTGAAAAATTCGCTGCCTGTAATTCTTTATAATACAAGGCACTTACGTACTCCAAACCTTCAAATCCCCAGTCGTGGGCTTTTTGAGCAAACGTATAAGGATCAACATTGTCCTCAAAAATCATTCGGTGAATCGACCACTGTGCAAGTGAAAGTTTCAATTGAGGAGCTGCGGTTACTTCAGTAGTAGCATCGGCTTTTTTCTCTGTAGTGGTTTTACAAGAAAAAGAGGATAATACAATTAGTCCAAAAAGGAATAAAGTTGATATTTTGGTTAGGGTTCTCATTGTGTTTTTCATGTTAATTTGTTTAATAATCAAAAAAAATTTCGTCTAATATATTGTAATTTTTTGCTATATGTGTATTAATTACGCATTAATATTAGCGAAGAAATTCTAAATTATAAAAAAAAATTCTATATTTAGCCTCCTATTATAATTAAACACACTAACACTATTAAACGAATGAGCAAGTTTTATTACAACGAAGATCAAGGTTCTTATGACGCAATCGTCGTTGGATCTGGGATTAGTGGTGGATGGGCTACAAAAGAGCTCTGCGAAAGAGGATTGAAAACTCTTCTTTTAGAACGCGGACGAATGATTAAGCACATCGAAGACTACACTACCGCACACATGGATCCTTGGGATATCGAAAACAACGGTACTCCAACACCAGCACAATTAGAGAGACAACACAAACAAAAGAGAACTGGATATACGGTGAGTCGTTATCACTCTCATTTCTTTGTGGATGATATTGACCATCCTTACAACGAAGAAGAAGGATGTCGTTTTGACTGGATGCGTGGGTATCACGTAGGGGGTCGTTCACTACAATGGGGACGTCAATCTTATCGCTGGTCTGATATCGCCTTTGAGGCCAATAAAAAAGATGGCGTTGGAGTTGATTGGCCAGTTCGTTATAAAGATATCGAGCCTTGGTATACCAAAGTTGAAGAGCATATTGGTGTATCCGGTGAAGCGTTAGGCTTAGAGCAATTGCCTGATAGCAAGTTCTTGCCAATGATGGAGCTCAACAGTCCTGAAAAAGCTTTGAGAAAAGCTGCTATGGAAAAATTAGGGATTACCATCACTGCTGGTAGAACTGCTCATATTACAGGAGATAAACAATTTGAAGGAAGAACGAAGTGTCAGTTCAGAAACAGATGTATGAGAGGTTGTCCATTTGGAGGATACTTCTCCTCTCAATCTTCTACCCTTCCTGCTGCAGTAAAAACTGGAAATCTTACCTTGAGAGTTGATTCTATTGTTTCAGAAGTCCTCTATGATGAGAAAACTGGAAAAGCTTCAGGTGTTAAAATTATCGATAGAGAAACCAAAGAAGAAATCGTTTATGAAGCTAAAGTTGTATTCTTATGTGCTTCTGCGATTGCCTCTGCTGCCATTCTGTTAAATTCTAAATCAGAACGTTTCCCTAATGGACTTGGAAATGACTCTGACCAATTAGGTAGAAACATCATGGACCACCATTTAGGTGTTGGTGCTGGTGGAGTTATCGAAGGTTATGAGGATGAGTACTACAAAGGTAGACGCCCGAATGGAATCTATATTCCTCAATTTCAAAACCTACCAGGGGATAAGAAAAAACGCACTTATTTAAGAGGATTTGGATACCAAGGTGGAGCTTCGAGAAGCAACTACCAAAGCATTATTGCTGAATACGCTTACGGAAAAGACCTTAAAGATGCCATTCTTAAACCAGGACAATGGTCGATTGGTATTGGAGGTTTTGGAGAAATTCTTCCACACCCAGAAAACCGTATGTATCTCGACTATGACAAAAAAGACCAATGGGGACTTCCAACAGTAACTTTTACGACTAAGTTTAGAGAAAACGAATACAAGATGCGTGAAGAGATGAAAAGCGCTGCCGTTGAAATCTTAGAGGCTGCAGGCGTTAAAAACGTTAGAGGATATGACAATCCTAATTCTCACGGAATCGGACTCGGTATTCACGAAATGGGTACCGCACGAATGGGACATGACCCTAAAACATCAGTAGTAAATAAATACAACCAAGTTCACACTTGTAAAAACGTATTTATGACTGATGGAGCGTTTATGACATCGGCCAACTGTGTTAACCCGTCGTTGACGTACATGGCATTTTCAGCAAGGGCTGCTAACTATGCAGCAGATCAAATCGAAAAAGGACTACTATAATGAAAAGAAGAGACGTACTTAAAAATATGGGGTTAGGCCTCGGTTATGCCGTAGCAACTCCAACGATCATCAGCTTATTACAAAGCTGTCAAGGAGAAGCTGCAACTGGTTACCAAGCAGTTCTTTTCTCACAAGACGAATTTGGAGTATTAACCACAATGGTTGACGTAATCATTCCAAAAACAGATACTCCTTCAGCTTCTGAAGTAAATGTACCAATGTTTATCGACAAATACATTTCAGAGACTCAAACAGAGGATCAGCATGAAAATGCTCAAAAAGGAATGGCTGCTTTTGTAGCGGTTGCTCTTGAGAAAAGTGGTAAATCATCAGCTTCTAAACTGAACGCTGAAGATGTTGAAGCTGTTTTAGCTGCTACTCTTAAAGGTGATGCCGATGCTTTAGAAGGTGATTTAAAAACCGCTGCTGGATTTGCTTCTCAAATGAGAGGCATGACTATCAGTGCCTATAAAAACTCTGAATACGTTGGAGAAAACGTATTGGCTTATCTTTCAATTCCTGGAGAATATATCGCTACAGGCGATCTTCAAGAACTTACAGGAGGTAAGGCTTGGTCATTATAGATTACTTTTACAAGTCATCTAACTATTCAATAAAAGCCTCCGCTATGGGGGCTTTTTAGGCTACAATCACAACCAAACAAACAAACATGAATAAATATTATTACAACGAACCATCTGAATCTTACGATGCAATCGTCGTGGGAAGTGGTATCAGTGGGGGTTGGGCTGCTAAAGAACTCTGTGAAAAAGGACTTAAAACTTTAGTCCTTGAACGTGGGCCCATGATCGAGCACATCAAGGATTATCACACTGCTCATATGGATCCTTGGGACTTTCCCTATGGAGATGAAGTAAGTGCTGAAGTCAAAAAAAGACAGCACAAACAGCTTCGATTTTCATGGAACATCAAAGCGCCACATCACCACTACTTTGTAGATGATATTGATCACCCTTATAACGAGCCTGAAGGCTTTCGATTTGATTGGATTCACGGCTATATCGTAGGGGGACGTTCCCTTATGTGGGGACGACAATCCTATCGTTGGAGTGATTTTAACTTTGAAGCAAACAAAAGAGAAGGAATTGCAATTGATTGGCCAGTTCGATACAAAGATTTAGCGCCTTGGTATGATCATGTTGAAGAATACATTGGGGTAAGTGGTGAAAACAGAGGCTTTGATGAGATGCTACCTGACGGAAAATTTGAGCCTCCAATGGAACTCAATATCGTTGAAAAAAAGCTTCAAGAAGCGGTAGAATCAACTTTTGAAAATCGCTATGTAACCCCTGGCAGGGTTGCTCATATCAACTCAGATAAACCTTTTGAAGGAAGAACTAGATGTCAATTCAGAAATAGATGTATCAGAGGATGTCCTTTTGGTGGCTATTTCTCAACTCAAGCATCGACCCTTCCAGCTGCTGTTAAAACTGGTAATTTAACTCTTAGAGTTGATGCTATTGTATCTGAGGTGGTTTACGATGAAAAAACGGGTAAAGCTTCCGGAGTTAAATTTATCGACAAAGACTCTAAAGAAGAAGAATTCATCCCGGCTAAAGTTGTTTTCTTAAATGCTTCTGCCATAGCCTCTGCTGCGATTTTGATGAACTCTAAATCGGATCGATTCCCTAATGGACTCGGAAATGACTCAGGAGAACTCGGAAGAAATATCATGGATCACCATTTAGGAAGTGGTGCTGGTGGCCGTATTGAAGGTTATACCGATAAATACTACAAAGGAAGAAGACCTAATGGCTTCTATATCCCTAGATACAGAAACCTCAATGGAGAACAACGTCCCTATAAAAGAGGATTTGGATATCAAGGAGGTGCTTCTCGTGGAAACTGGCAAAAATTAGTTGCTGAATTAGCTTACGGAAAAGAACTCAAAGACGCCATTTTAAAACCAGGAGAATGGACAATTGGAATGACTGGTTTTGGAGAAATCTTACCAGATCCAAACAACAGAATGGAACTCGATTACGATCGTTTAGATCAGTGGGGGCTTCCTACCATCACCTTCTATACCAAGTTCTCTGACAATGAATATCAAATGCGTGAGGACATAAAAAACGATGCCGTTGCAATGTTAGAAGCTATGGGAGCTAAAGATATCTATACCTATGATGGAGAATCGCAACACGGTATTGGACTCGGAATTCACGAAATGGGTACAGCGAGAATGGGACACGATCCTAAAACCTCAGTAACTAATAAATACAATCAAATACACGCTTGTAAGAATGTATTTATGACCGATGGAGCCTTTATGACCTCGGCTAACTGTGTCAATCCATCATTGACCTATATGGCCTTTTCTGCAAGAGCTGCTAACTATGCAGCAGAGCAGGTTCAAAAGGGACTATTGTAATCAATTCACTTAACTTGGAACGATAAAAAAAGCCTCCAATACAAATTGGAGGCTTTTCTATTATTAAAGTAATCCGATGTGTTATGAACCACACATCAAACAATCGTCATCACCTTGAGATGCCTTCGCTTGAGCGATGAGTGCCTTCATTTCTTCAGCGCTCATCGGTTCCACTTCTACAGGCTGCTGTTTTGGATCAACAGTAGGTTTAATCGCTTGAGCAACTGACTTATTTAAAGTTGCTGCTTCAACTTCCGCTTCGGCTGCAACACTAGTTGGAACATCTTTTTTCTTGGTATTGTCCAAAGTAAACTTGATCGCATCTACTGCAGATTTGGTTCTCAAATAGTACATACCAGTCTTGAGTCCACTCTTCCAAGCATAGAAGTGCATTGAAGTTAACTTTGCAAAGTTAGCGTTCTCCATAAATAAGTTGAGCGACTGACTTTGATCGATAAAGTATCCTCTTTGACGCGACATATCAATAATGTCTTTCATCGAAAGTTCCCAAACTGTTTTGTAGAGTTCTTTGATGTCATCTGGAATATTGTCGATATGTTGAACAGAACCATTGGCACGCATAAGCGCCTGCTTCATATTCTCATCCCAAAGGCCGAGATTCACTAAGTCTTCCAGCAAGTGTTTATTGACAACAATAAACTCTCCAGAGAGTACACGTCTGGTGTAAATATTCGAAGTATAAGGTTCGAAACATTCATTATTACCAAGAATTTGAGAAGTTGATGCTGTTGGCATTGGTGCCACTAAAAGCGAGTTTCGAACACCACTTTTCACAATGGCTTTTCGGAGTTTATCCCAATCCCATCTTCCTGATAACTCCTCATCCTTAATTCCCCACATATTGTGTTGGAATTCTCCTTTAGAAATTGGAGACCCCTTGAAAGTAGAGTACGCCCCTTTTTCTTTAGCGATTTCATTAGATGCCGTTAGCGCAGCGTAATAAAGGGTTTCAAAAATATCTTGGTTCAATTGTTTCGCTTCATCAGAAGTAAAAGGTAAACGAAGTGCAATAAAAGCATCAGCTAGTCCTTGTACCCCTAATCCAATTGGACGGTGTCTCATATTGGAGTTTTCAGCCTCGATGACTGGATAGTAGTTTCTATCGATTACCTTATCGAGGTTCTTGGTAACTCGCTTGGTAACTTTAAACAATTCTTTGTGATCAAACTCTCCATTTTTCACAAACATTGGAAGGGCGATCGAAGCTAAGTTACAAACTGCAACCTCATCCTCAGCCGTGTACTCCATGATCTCTGTACAGAGGTTTGAAGAACGAATCACCCCAAGGTTCTTTTGATTCGATTTGCGGTTTGCAGCATCCTTGTAGAGCATGTAAGGAGTTCCAGTCTCAATTTGAGATTCTAGAATCTTTTCCCATAATTCTCTAGCCTTAACCGTTCTTCTTCCCTTACCTTCTTGCTCGTATTTTGTATATAAAGCTTCAAAATCTTCTGAGTGCGTATCGTACAATCCTGGACACTCATTTGGACACATCAAGGTCCAATCTTCATTAGCCTCTACACGCTTCATAAATAAATCAGAAATCCACATAGCATAGAACAAATCTCTAGCTCTCATTTCTTCCTTACCATGATTCTTTTTGAGGTCTAAGAAATCGTAGATATCCGCATGCCAAGGCTCTAGGTAAACTGCAAAACTTCCTTTGCGTTTTCCTCCTCCTTGATCTACATAACGAGCCGTATCGTTAAATACTTTAAGCATTGGAACAATTCCGTTAGAAGTTCCATTAGTTCCTGCTATATAAGAACCCGTAGCTCTGATATTGTGGATAGAAAGACCAATTCCTCCAGCTGATTGCGAAATCTTTGCAGTCTGCTTTAAGGTGTCGTAAATTCCATCAATACTGTCATCTTTCATCTGTAATAAGAAACAAGATGACATCTGTGGTTTTGGAGTCCCAGAGTTAAAGAGAGTTGGTGTCGCATGTGTAAAATACTTCTTAGACATCAAATTGTAGGTCTCAATCGCTGCCTTGATATCGTCGTAGTGAATACCGACAGAAACCCTCATCAACATATGTTGTGGACGCTCGACAATTTGTCCATTGAGTTTCATCAGGTAGGAACGCTCCAAGGTTTTAAAACCAAAATAGTCGTAGTTGAAGTCTCTGTTGTAAATAATGGCTGCATCTAATTCTTCAGCATTTTCCTTAATTACATTGTAAACTTCTTCCGAGAGCAATGCCGCTGGTTTACCATTTCTAGGATTGACATAAGTATACAAATCCTCCATGGTTTCAGAGAACGATTTTTTGGTGCTCTTATGTAAGTTTGAAACAGAGATTCGGGCAGCTAACTTCGCATAATCAGGATGCGCAGTTGTCATCGTCGCGGCAACCTCAGCAGCGAGGTTATCCAATTCAGAAGTCGTTACACCGTCGTACAAACCTTCAATAACCCTCAAAGCTACCTTAAGCGGATCAACGAGTTCGTTTAACCCATAGCAGAGGTGTCTAATTCTCGCAGTGATTTTGTCGAACATCACCGGTTGCTTCTTTCCGTTTCTTTTTACTACATACATAAGTCTGGTCGTTAAGTTGGTTGTTATTATATAGAGCCAAAAAAGCTTTGGTTGTTGAAACCAAAGACAATTTTGATTCTTGTATTTTACTAGTTAGCTAGTTCTTAAAAATCAGCGTCAAAGCTAATTTTCTGGTTGTCTTTATCATCTTGAATCTTCACTCCTGCCTTTTGATATTCAGAAACGCGTTTTTCAAAGAAATTGGTCTTCCCTTGAAGTGAAATCATGTCCATAAAATCAAATGGATTCGTCGATTCGTATTCTTTTTCACATCCGAGTTCCACTAGAAGTCTGTCGGTAACAAACTCTAGGTATTGAGTCATCAATTTAGCGTTCATACCAATCAAACTCACCGGAAGCGACTCAGTAATAAATTCACGTTCAATATTGAGTGCATTGACGATAATTTCTCTAATGCGCTCTTTTGGTACCTTGTTTACAAGGTGATGGTTGTGTAAGTGAACCGCAAAATCACAGTGCATACCTTCGTCTCTAGAAATAAGTTCGTTAGAGAAGGTTAAACCAGGCATCAATCCTCTTTTCTTCAACCAGTAAATCGAACAGAAAGCTCCCGAGAAGAAAATTCCTTCAACAGCTGCAAAGGCAATTAAACGCTCGGCAAAACTTGGAGATTCAATCCAATTTAATGCCCACTCAGCTTTTCTCTTGATCGCTGGGAAATTTTCAATGGCCTTGAATAACGTATCTTTTTCCTTTTCATCTTTTACGTAAGTGTCGATGAGAAGTGAATAAGTCTCTGAGTGGATGTTCTCCATCATCAATTGGAACCCGTAAAAGAATTTTGCTTCTGGATACTGAACTTCACTTACGAAATTCTCCGCTAAGTTTTCGTTTACAATCCCGTCAGAAGCTGCGAAAAAAGCTAAAATATGCTTGATGAAATAGCGCTCATCGTCGCTGAGTTTGTTACTCCAATCCGAAATATCAACATGTAAATCAATTTCTTCAGCAGTCCAAAAACAAGCCTCCTGATTTTTGTACAACTCCCATATATCGTGGTGTTGTATTGGGAAAATCACAAATCGATTTTTGTTTTCGGCTAAAATTGGTTCTACTGCGTTAGACATGAGATGAATTTTTAGGTTTTTTGAATAAATTTCAAGAGTAACAAAGTTGGCAAATTAGGTCGGTTTTTTAAAGGCAAAAATCGGCATCGAACGACAAAGTTTTTAACAACAATTGTTGAAATGTACTTTAAAATAAGTCAGGACAATAGATTGGAGCGAATGCGCTCTATTGATAAGTATCAGGAGAAAAAAATAAGACCAAAAGGTGTTTAAAAAATATACGAAATGGTACAAAAATGCATCTCTTTATAAATCAAAACATTGGTATACGAGAAGTGGTATAAACGATTTTTTAATACTGATATGAATATTCTAAGAAGAGCATTCCCAAGCTTAAAAATTAACGTATTTTTGTAGCGAAATAAGAGAATTATGTTCCAACTCGATAAGACTTTAGTCTCAGAAGATTTATTTGATTGCGATTTTGTTTGCAACCTCAACGCCTGCAAAGGAGCCTGTTGTATCGAAGGAGATGCTGGTGCACCACTCGAAGAAAAAGAGACTGAACTTTTAGTGGATCTCTACAGCAAAATCAAACCTTATCTTACCCAGGAGGGCATCGCTGCCATCGAAGAACAAGGAGCCTTTGTCAAGGGATTTGACGGTGAATGGGAAACTCCCCTTGTTGGAGGAAGTCAATGTGCTTATGTCATTCAATCAGAAAATGGAATCACTCACTGTGGAATCGAAGCTGCCCAGAGAGATGGAGTTATTTCTTGGAAGAAACCCCTCTCCTGTCACCTTTATCCTGTAAGACTTAAAGAATACGAATCCTTCACTGCAGTGAATTATCACCAATGGGACATCTGTGACGATGCCTGTACTCTTGGAAAGGAATTAAAAGTCCCTGTCTATAAATTTTTAAAAGAACCTTTAATTCGTAAATTTGGTAAACAATGGTATAAAGATCTAGAATTGATTGCCACCGAATACGAAAAAACTAAATAGTAAATATCCCCTCTATGATACAGTTAAACTTTAAAGAAATTGCAACTGCTTCCATGGTGTTGTTTGCCGTAATCGATATTGTGGGATCTGTTCCTATCATTATCAGTCTTCGAAATAAGGTAGGCCACATTCAATCTGAAAAAGCCTCTTTAGTCGCTGGAATGATCATGATACTCTTCTTGTTTGTTGGAGAATCTATTTTAAAACTCATCGGAATCGATGTCAATTCTTTTGCGGTTGCAGGTGCTATTGTCATTTTCTTCTTAGCGATTGAAATGATCTTAGGGATCACACTATACAAAGACGATGAGCCCGAGACAGCTTCCATTGTTCCCATTGCATTCCCACTGATTGCTGGTGCTGGTACCATGACGAGTTTGCTTTCTCTAAGAGCAGAATACCGAGTTGAAAATATCATAGTGGCGGTCATTTTCAATATCCTTATTGTCTATCTAGTTCTTAAGTCCTCTAAGAAAATTGAACACTTTTTAGGAAAAAACGGACTGAGCATTATTCGTAAAGTTTTTGGAGTGATCCTTTTAGCGATTGCCGTAAAACTATTCACAGCAAATATCCACGAGTTATTTTAATCTTATGAGCACAAAATTTATATACTTTTTAACGACTATGGCAGCCGCCTTATTTATCTATAACCTCACTATTATTGACTATGACAATCCATTTGAGGGAGATAGTTTTACAGCTGTTGTTTCGGGAATGATCGATGCCATCGCTATCGTACTATTGTTGATCCTCGTTCAAGCAAAAAAGATTAAAGAAAAATCTGACCAATAAAAAAAGCCATCAAATCGATGGCTTATTCTAGTTTGTTTGTCAGTTGGTATTAAACCAATCCGTTTGCTACTAGGTATTCAGCAATTTGAATTGCATTAGTAGCAGCTCCTTTTCTGAGGTTGTCTGCAACTACCCAAAGATTTAAGGTATTTGGCATACTCTCATCTCTTCTAATTCTTCCAACAAATACCTCGTCTTTATCGTGTGCATTGATCGGCATTGGATAGATATTATTTGCGGTGTCATCTTCAAGTACAACTCCTGGAGTTTGAGTTAAAATAGAACGAACTTCTTCTAAATCAAAATCATTGTTAAATGAAATATTTACCGCCTCTGAGTGTCCTCCTGCTGTTGGAATACGCACAGCTGTAGCGGTGAGATTAAAGCTGTCATCGCTCATAATCTTCTTAGGCTCAGTCATTAGCTTCATTTCTTCTTTGGTGTATCCATTGTCTAAAAAGACATCACAGTGAGGAAGCGCATTTCTATTAATCTTATACGGATAAGCCATATCTCCCTCAATTCCTTGAGATTCATTTTCCATTTGTTGAACAGCCTTAATTCCAGTACCTGATACCGATTGATACGTTGAAACAACAACTCTATTTAACCCGTATTTTTGGTGTAAAGGATTTAATACCATCACTAGTTGAATCGTAGAACAATTAGGATTTGCGATAATTTTATCCTCAGCAGTTAATTCATTAGCGTTGATTTCTGGAACGATCAATTTGTTGTTTGGATTCATTCTCCAAGCAGAAGAATTATCAATAACAGTCGTACCAGCTGCAGCAAATTTTGGAGCCCATTCTAAAGAAGTATCTCCTCCTGCAGAGAAAATAGCGATATCAGGAGCAGCATCCACTGCATCTTGCAACCCGATTACTTTATAGGTTTCACCCTTATAACTTAGTTCTTTACCTACAGATCGCTCTGAAGCGACAAGTAACAATTCATCAATAGGAAAATTTCGCTCTGCTAAAACTCTTAACATAACTTCACCAACCATTCCTGTGGCGCCTACAACTGCTAATTTCATTTCTTAAATATTAATTTTTGAGATGCGAAAATACAACAAGGCTTTCGTTTAGACAAAAGAAGTAATGAGATTATTATAAATATTTAACAAGATGTTATATTTATAACATTATTGTTTAACAATCCTGTTTACACGGGGTCCTATAGCGGTTATAAGTTCATAAGAAATCGTCCCAGCTCCTTCGGCAAATTCACAAGCCGAATGGGTTTGATCAAATAAAATTACCTCGTCTCCTTCTTGGCATTCAATTGAAGTGACATTGACCATGATCATGTCCATACATACGTTGCCTAAAATTTCAGCAGGCTGATTGTGAATCCAAACTGCAGCCTTCCCCTTAGAGTAAATTCTAGTGATTCCATCGGCATGTCCAATTGGCAAGGTGGCAACTCGCATCGCTTTATCGGCAACAAAACCAGAATTGTATCCAACTCCTTCTCCTTTTGATAGTTGATTGATTTTTGAAATTACAGTTTTTAAACTACCTATAGGCTTTAGATGACTGTCATAGGTTCCATTGGCAAATCCATAGAGTCCAATACCCGATCGTACCATTTCAAAATGAGCCTCTTTGTAATTTAAGATTCCAGAGGTATTGGTCATATGTCGAAGTGGAATGGTGATTCCTGCTTTTTTAAATCGTTCGACAGATTTGTTAAAAGCAGCAATTTGTCCCTGGCATATCGCCTTTGATTGTGAATCTTCAGAGGCGATTAAATGAGAGTATACACTTTTGAGATCTATAGAGGGATTCATTTTTAATAGTTCTATCACCGAATCGAGTTCAGATGGCTTAAATCCCAATCGATTTAATCCTGTATTGACTTTGATGTGAATGGGAACCCTTTGGTTTTGCGAATACGCAATCACCTCTTCTAATCCTTTAAATGAATAGATCGTAGGCTCTAGATTCAATTTTAAAATTTCATCTAATTGATCCCTCTGAGGGTGTAATACCAATATGGGTTTTTGAATCCCATGAGCTCTTAGAACCTCCCCTTCTAAGGCGTATGCCACCGCAAAATAATCCACACCAAGATCCTCTAATTTTTTTGCAATCTGAATTGAATCACTTCCATAGGCATTGGCTTTAACCACTGCCATAAACTTGGTTTTTGGACTGGTTTCAGCTCGAAGAATCTTATAGTTATGAGCTAAAGCAGATAGATCAATTTCAAGAGTCGTTTTATTTTTTAGCGGCATCTTTTGAAGAAAGGATTTCTGTATCAACATTCATTTGCTTCAACTTCTTGGAACGTTGTTCCTTGTAAAAAGCTTCTCTACTGAGGGGTTCGTAAACATCTGTTTCACCTAGCATTACTTGCTTGTCTTGATCAGCTGCTTTTCGATAAGAGTAATTAGCGAGTTTACCTGTTCGAGCACAAATGGCGTGTACCTTAGTTACATACTCAGCCACTGCCATCAACTCCGGCATGGGACCAAAGGGTTTCCCTTTAAAATCCATATCGAGACCGGCTACAATTACTCGAATTCCTCTATTGGCCAGATCGTTGCAAACTTCTACAATCTCAGAATCGAAGAATTGAGCTTCGTCGATTCCCACCACATCACAGTCGTCTGCTAGTAATTTAATATGAGCTGCTGCAGGAACAGGAGTCGATCGAATTTGATTTTCATCGTGAGATACTACCATTTGTTCGTCGTAACGAACATCGATGATCGGTTTAAATATCTCAATCTTTTGTTTAGCTATTTTCGCTCGTTTAAGCCTTCGGATCAACTCCTCGGTCTTACCCGAAAACATAGAGCCACAGATGACTTCTATCCATCCGAACTTTTCATTTGCATTTGATGTGTTTTCTAAAAACATAAACTCTTAATTAAGGGTAAATGTACTAATTTCAACTATGGTACCTCTTAGATTTTAACGGGATTTTAGCATCTGTCCTATTAAAAAAACCTTAATTTAGTACTATGCTAACAAAAAATCTAGAAATAGAACTCAAAGCACTAGCCAAAGAACTGTTGAAGAAAGAAGATTCTTTTTCATCAGAGGAGGTATTTGAAAAAATCAGATCGCTCTATGAGAAGTCTCTGGTACTACGATATGCCTTGGAACACGAATTTGACCTGTCTGAGGATGAAGACAAAAAAGCGATTGTAGTCAAATTCGAAAAAATGGCTGAGCAAGTACTCTCGACACGAAAAGAAATTCCTGAAAACAATCCGCATCAAGATGATATCATGATTCCTGGCATGTTAACCATCAAAGATATGGTATCTCAAATGGGGGATCAAATAGTTAGCGAAACCATCGCCCCTAATCCAACATTGACCCTCAACGATCAGTTATCCAAAGGTCTTAAATTAGGACTCAACGATCGATTGGCTTTTACAAAGCATTTATTTGGAGGTCAAAACGAAGATTTAGATCGAGTATTGACCACCTTAGCTTCTATTGATAATCTAGATGAAGCAATTGACTTTATCAATCATTACGTAAAGCCAGAATACACTAACTGGGAAGGAAAAGAAGAATACGAAGAACGTTTTCTAAATTTAATTCGCTCTCAATATTCCTAAAAGTCCATGGCAAAACTCTATTTGGTTCCCACTCCAATTGGAAATCTGGAAGATATTACCCTAAGAGCAATCAAAACTTTAAAAGAGGTGGACCTCATCCTTGCTGAGGATACCAGAACCTCTAAAAAGTTGCTGTCTCATTTGGACATTCACACTCCACTTCAATCCCATCATATGCACAATGAGCATAAAACGGTCGAGGGACTAGTGTCAAAATTGAAGGCTGGAACAACCATGGCGCTGATTTCAGATGCGGGAACTCCTGCTATTTCAGATCCTGGATTTTTACTTTCTAGAGCCTGTATCGCCCAGGGGATCCCCATTGAATGCCTACCTGGAGCCACAGCCTTTGTTCCCGCTCTTGTCAATAGTGGATTGCCTTCGGATCGATTTGTGTTTGAAGGGTTTTTACCTCCTAAAAAAGGCAGAAAAACCAGATTGGATGAGCTCGCAGCAGAAAGTCGAACCGTCATCTTGTACGAGTCCCCCTATAAACTCCTCAAAACACTTTCACAGCTCATCGAGGTTTGTGGAGGAGATCGCCCATGCTCTATTTCAAGAGAAATCTCCAAACTCTACGAGGAAACTGTAAGAGGAAGTTTAGAAGAAGTCTTGCATCATTTTGAAGAAAAAGCTCCAAAAGGAGAATTTGTGATTATCTTAGGAGCAAAATAAGTTGCTTCTATGATTCAACCAATCCTCATCAGTCTCTTTACAGTGATTGCTGTAAGACTATTAGATCAATGGGAAAACAAACACATCAAAACCCTTTTTGATTGGGTCCCAGCCATCTTATTAGCTTATTTATTTCCCGCATTAATCTCTGAATTGTTTGAGGTAGATTACTCCGCTTCACAGATACACCAGTGGAGTAAGAACCTGTTGATTCCACTAGCCATTGTAGCAGTGATGAGCAGTTTGAGCTTTCAAGGCCTAAAAGCCATTGGCTACAAGCCCATTTTGTTATTTCTTTCGGGTTCACTTGCCATAGCTGTCTTACCTATAATACTTCTGGTTTTTTACGACGGGCACGAATTTATACAAGGCGTCTTAATTCAAGAAAATTATTGGAAAGGAATCCCTCCCATAGTCGGTTCTTGGATTGGAGGTTCTACTTCTCAATTAGTTCTCAAAGAATTGATCGACACCCCTGAAGAAGTATTTTTGAGCATCCTTGTGATGGACAATATCCTGGTTAACATATGGACCATCTTGATGTTTCAGCTCATTAAAAAAAGTGAAGCCATCAATCGAATCCTAAAAATTGACTCGAAGACACTACCGCTTTCGACAGTCGAACAGTCCGAGAAACCAATTTCCAAATACCTGGTTATTGCAATTTTATTTGCCGTGGTCGGTCTTGTACATATCACTATTGAGCCTTTTATCGGTAAAATTATTGCCCTGTCTATTGTAGGGCTCCTTATGAGTAATTATATCAAGAAGTGGAATTTTGATTTTGTGCTTAAAATGGGTGGTTTACTCATTCTAATGGTCATGGCCGTATTAGGACTCAAACTCAATTTTGACCATTTGACTTTTAACGGTCATTTTTTTGGATTTCTAATCGTCTGGATGTTGGCTCAATTTACCATTAGTATCATCGTTGCAAAACTCTTAAACATCAATTTTGCATGGGTTCCAATTGCCAGTATGGCAAATGTTGGAGGAATTGCAACCGCTCCTGCTGTAACTGCTGCTTATGAAAAAAAATGGATGCCTCACGCCATTGTACTGGCAATCTTATCCATGGCGACTGGGACCTTTTGGGGACTACTTACCATCGATCTTTTTGAGCGATTTTTTCTCTGATATGAGGAGGTTTCTTTGAGAAAGACTTCAGAGAATTATTGTATTTTTACAATCTAATTACTCATTTTATGGAAAATCATATCAGTACCTTCTGGAAAGGAGGAAATTCATTTGAATCAGAAAACACTTCAGGTCACCATCTAATCATCGATGCAGACCAGCCTGAATCAGGAGCAACCTATTACAGACCTAAAAGTTTGATGCTTTCAGCATTGGCTGGTTGTTCAGGTTTAGACGTCGCTTTTCTAATCAAAAAAATGAAATTAGAAGTTGATGAATTCAGTATTGAAATCAAGGCTCATCTTACCGATGAACACCCTAAATTTTACGATAAGGTACATGTGATTTACCATTTTCACGGAGAAAATCTCAATGAAGCGAAACTCAATCGATGTGTAGAGCTTTCAGTAGATCGATACTGTGGTGTCGCTGAAATGTTTCGTCGGTTTTCAGAATTGACAAACGAGATCGTATTCCATAAGTCTTAGTGCAATACATGCGATGGATCACTAGAGAAAAAGCAGACAAGGACAAGGCTAATGCCCTGGCAGAAGCTCTAGGAGTTGCATTTCCCATCGCTGAGCTTTTAGTTCAAAGAGGAATTGAAGATTTCGATGCCGCTAAGGACTTTTTTAGACCCCATTTTGATCAATTACACCCTCCAACATTAATGAAGGATATGGATAAGGCCGTTGGAAGAATTCTCGAAGCCTTATCTCTCGAAGAATCCATTCTCGTCTATGGAGACTACGATGTGGATGGCACCACCTCTGTGGCACTGATGAGTTCTTTTTTAAAGAATTTTAGCGATCAAATCAGCACTTATATTCCCGATCGCTACACAGAAGGCTATGGAGTTTCTTATCAGGGAATTGATTATGCAGCTGAAAATAACATCAATCTAATCATAGCACTCGACTGTGGTATTAAAGCAGTAGACAAAGTAGCTTACGCCAAAGAAAAAGGTATTGACTTTATTATCTGTGATCACCACCGACCTGGAGATGAATTGCCTGATGCACAGGCCATACTCAACCCCAAACAAATTGATTGCTCCTATCCTTATAAAGAACTCTGTGGTTGCGGTATTGGTTTTAAACTAATTCAAGCATTGGGTGAAGAATTGGGATTGGAAGAAATTGATCTAATCCCATACCTCGATTTAGTAGCAACGGCAATTGGCGCTGATATAGTCCCTCTTGACGGTGAAAACAGAACCCTAGCAAGTCTTGGTTTGGAACAACTCAACAACAGTCCTAGACCTGGATTTAAAGCCATCATCGATCAAGTCGGAATTGAGCAATTAACCCTTACCAATGTCATCTTTATTATCGCTCCAAGAATTAATGCAGCTGGACGAATGAATCACGGTTCACAGGCCGTTGAATTATTAGTCGAAAAAGACGCTTCTAAGGCTCGAAAGATCAGTTCACAAATCGAACAGAACAATACTGAAAGAAGAAGTGTAGAGTCGAAAATCACAAAGGAAGCACTCGATCAAATAACAAATCTTAAAGAAGAAAAAGCGGCTAGTACCGTAGTCTATGATGAGCATTGGCACAAAGGGGTTATCGGAATTGTCGCCTCTAGGCTCATCGACACCTATTACAGACCCACACTTGTTTTTACCAAGAGTGGTGATCAACTCGCTGCCTCAGCACGATCCGTAAAGGGATTTGATATCTATCAGGCCATTGAAGCCTGTAGCGATCACTTAATTCAATTTGGAGGGCATAAATACGCTGCAGGAGTGACTCTAAAGCCCGAGCAGTACAACTCTTTTAAAAAAGCCTTTGAAGCCTATGTCTCATTGAACTTAGAAGAAGAGCTTAAAACTCCTTCTATAAGCATCGATATGGAATTAAGACTCGAAGATATCAATCCTAAATTCTATAGAATTCTCAAACAATTCGCTCCCTTTGGCCCTGAAAATTGGGCTCCGACGTTTATAAGCAAAGGTGTTGAGGACAGTGGTTATGCAAAAACTGTTGGTGAAGATGACAAACACCTCAAGGCTCGATTTTCTCAAGATATGGCCTATGGTACTGATGCGATTGGATTTGATTTAGGGAAGCATTTAAACCTGATTACAGGGCGAAAAAAAGTAGATATTGTCTATAGTCTAGATCACAATACGTGGCAGGGAACGACTTCAATTCAATTAAAACTAAAAGACCTCAAAGCATCTGAGTCTTAGTTTTGGTTTTTCTTTAATTCAAAGTTTCCACTTGATAATTCTCCATAGGTAAAATGGGTAATCCAATCTCCTAAGTTTATATACCACGCGGTATTATTTAATTGAATTTCCAAAGGTAAATGACGGTGGCCAAATACAAAATAAGCTACCGCTTCTCTTTCGAGTACTTCTTTGGCGTAAACCACAAGCCATTCCTTGTCCTCTCCTAAAAAATGAATGTCTTCGGCTCCTGATATCAGTTTGTTTTTTACAGACAAATACTGAGCCAATGCAACACCAATATCGGGATGTAACCATCGATAGGCCCATTGACAAATCTTATTGGTAAAGATTTTTTTCATGAACTTATAGCCGTGATCTCCAGGACCTAAACCATCACCATGGCCGATATAAAAAAGTTTGTTATCAATATTAAAACGCTGTGGTTTAAAAAAGACTTGGGCTCCAATTTCTTGCTCCAAATAATCTCGCATCCACAAGTCGTGATTCCCCACAAAAAAATAAATGGGAATTCCTCTATCGCTCATACGAGCAAGAGTTCCAAGAACACGGGTAAATCCTTTGGGTACTACTTTCTTGTATTCAAACCAAAAGTCAAATAAATCTCCTAAAATAAAAAGTGCTTGAACATCCTTCTGAATTGAATCCAGCCAAGAGACAAATCGCAGTTCTCTAATACGGCTTTTTTCAGAGGTTGGAGCTCCTAAATGCTGATCACTACAAAAATAAATTTTTGAGCCTTCTGCAATTGATATGGATATAGGAGATGCACTCATAATTAAGAATTGTCTTCAGCGTACCACTCAGCAAAAGAACTGTCCGTTTCTTGTAACTTTAATGAATAGAGACTGATATTGTCAGGTAAACGCTTCTTAATTTTTTGAGCAAAATCAATGACCATATTTTCAGAAGTCGGCTGATAATCTGCAAGAATTATATGATGTCCTTCGGACTCTAACTTTTGTGCGAGTTCTAAATGAGGAGTGTTCTTGTTAAAGACCGTAGCGTGATCAAATAGGTCGACTATTTCTTCCTTGACGATCTTTTTTAAATCAGAAAAGTCAATTACCATCCCCAGTTTTACTTCTGAAGAATCAGTAATTGGGCTTCCTTTAACCGTCACAGAAAGTTTATAGCTATGCCCGTGTACATTTCTACACTTACCATCATAGCCATAAAGCGCATGACCTGTCTCAAAGCTAAACATCTTAGTTATTCGAATCGAACTCATTTTTTTCTCTTGTATTTTCTATTTGCTCGGAACTTATTGATTCCATAGACAACCACTAACATTAAGGCTAGGGCTGCAAACAACATATTTCCCATTACTTTTTATATTTTTTTAATTGTTCTTGAGTATAATCACTTAGCGCTAATTGAGCAGTTGATTCTGCCTTTGACTCTAAAAGTGACTCCCATGAATCAGTCGATTCCCACAAGGTGCTCTTTAATGCTTTCATCGCTTGTGGACTCCAATCGCTTATTTTTTCTAATCGATCCTTAAGCTCTTCGTCTAAGGCTTCTAAAGAATCGAATTTCTGAGTAAATAATCCGCGTTCATAGCCCCAGTTGTGATCCAACCAATTGGTAGGGTTTAAACTCAGTGTAGAAAATGCAGAAACCCCAATCTTTCGAATAAGTGCTGGAGCAATTACCAGAGGCGCTATTCCCAAATTGATCTCTGAAAGTCTCAAACTCGACTTTCGAGTAGCAAAGGCTAAATCACAGGCTGCGATAATACCAACTCCTCCTCCTACAGCTTTAGAGTGAACTCTAGCAATGACTAATTTCGGACAATTTTTAATCGCTAAAATCAATCGAGCAAAACCCATAAAAAACTCCTTTGCCTCTTCTATGCTGGAGAGTGAGACCACTTCACTGAGATTGGCTCCTGCGCAAAAGGCTGTGTGTTCTGGTGATCGAAGCAAAATAGCTTTGATAGAGGCATCCTCGCTCAACTGATTGATTTGTGATGTCAATTCACTAAGCATACTTGAAGTACACGAATTTCCAGCTGGGTGTGAAAATGTCAAATGAGCGATAACTCCTTCGATTTGACTGCTAATTGATCCCTGATTCATTAGTGATATTTTGTTAAAATTAAGCCTTTCTTGCTAGTGGTAAAAATTTAAGTCTAAATTTTAGATACAACGCGATATAACGAAGAAGGATCCAGAATCCAAAACCAAGCCATATCCCTTGTAATCCCCAACCTAAATAAACTGTGATATAGACAAAAGGTATAAAGCCTAAAAAAGAAGATGTGAGTAGCACATTTCTGAGATAGGCCGTTTCTCCTAATCCCTTAAACAATCCGTCGTATATAAATGCTAGGGCATTGAGTGGCATGAAGAGTATCACGACAAAGAAGATATCTTTAAAAATTTCTACGGCCTTAGGATCATTGGAAAACAAATATCCGATGGGCTCGTAAAATAGAATTCCCATTCCCATAATTAATAGGCTCAAAATCAAAGCGTATATCGATGTCTTTTTTACAAGCTCTCTGAGTAAATCGTACTGCTTTGCTCCTAGAAATTTCCCTCCCATTAAATTGGCTGCAGAAGAGAAGCCATCGATCAAAAAGGCTGCAAAAAGCCAAAGGTTGAAGGCGATGGTGTGAGCTCCGATATACTCATTTCCAAGTGCCGTAGCTGTTTTAACCGAATAAATCAATGCTGCGTTTAAAGCTAAAGTTCTGATAAAAAGGTGAAGACTCATCTTGACATAGCGTCTGAGCTCCGGATGAATGGCGCCTTTAAATTGTATTCTAAAATTGGTTTTGCGATACATGAGAATCAAACTCATCAGCGCCATAACTCCCTGGGCTATTAAACTTGCCCAAGCAGCCCCTTCCAGGTACATCGCAGGAACATAGCCTTCCCATCCAAAGACAAACAGATAGTCCAAGCCGACATTCAACAAGGCTCCAACAGCGGCGATAAGCATCGGCCAAAGGGTGTTTTGAAGCCCTCTAAACATTCCAAATACTCCAAAAGTAATCAGCGTTAGCGGAAAACCCCAAATTCGTATTCTAAAATAGGACTCACAGTACTCTAACAAGGTCCCATGAGCATTCATCAACTCCAAAATAGGCCTCATAAAAGCGATGGATCCCAAGACCAATAACAGACTCATCACAATATTAATCGCTAAGGCTTGAGCGGGTAAATCTTCGATCTCTCTAAGTTCTCCTCTTCCCAAATACTGTGCAATTAAAGATGCTAATGCTGCTCTAGATTGCCCCAAAACCCAAATGAGCATCGATAAATAAGATCCCACAATTCCTGCAGCAGCAAGTGACATCAATCCTGTTTCAGGAATATTTCCAACAATCGCAGTATCGGTTAAGGACAATAATGGTTCGGCGATACCGGCGATAGTTGCAGGTATTGCAATTTTAAAAATTGATCTTCTCGTAATATGGTTCGTAGATGAGCTCATTATTTGGCAAAGGTAAGAAGATTGTTTCTCCAATAAGCTTTTGTTTTGGATTAAACCTTTCGTAAATTTAATGGTCTTAATTATACTTCAAATTCAGCTGTGATGCGATTACTCTTAGTCTTCATTTTTGTCCTCAGTATTAGTGCAAACTCTTATGCACAACAGGACACTATTTCTCTTAAAGAAGTTACAGTTAAGAAGAAAAGAACTAAGAAGAAGAAAAGCAATCAATTTAGCAACCTCAACCTCTACAAGGTGGATGTTCACGCTCCTAATTTATTTCAGGCGATTCGCAAGCATCTGGGCAATGCGCGTTTGGACAAGGACGCCATTAAGGTGGTCTTACTAATGGATCGAATCTACGCTCCAACTTCAGGATCAAAATACGCTTTATGGGTGGTCGATGGAGACATTTATGGGGATGCTATGCCACCGGGCTTGGATTTTAATTCCATTCGAAAAGTTAGAGTTTTAAAAACTGTTTTAGAAACTTCAAAATACGGATTTAGAGGTGCCAGTGGAGTCATTGAAATTACCACAACTAATAAACAGAACTAAATCTCTTATACGTTTATTTAGTTGGCTCCTTCTCCAAAAAAGCTTGATTGGGATCGATGATTTCAGCGATGAGTAGGGTGAGCTGCTCTTTAAATTGCGCTATCGTATTTTGAGTGATGATGGTACTCTTATCTTCTTTGAAAAGCATTAGTCCCTCCCTCATATTCTTAAATGAGTAGATTCCTGCTTGAAGCTCATCTAATCCGTACTGATTCATATAAATCATACTGTAAAACAACAATTGCAATTGTTTGGAGTAACTGTAATCCATGCTCAAGGCCTCCCAAGAATTCATTTTTAACTGCCCAGATTTAACCAATCCTGTTTTATAATCAATAATGGTGAGAACGCCATTGCGCTCTTCGACACGATCAAATTTTCCCTGACAATTAATGGTCATCGACAAAGAAGGTAGCTCCAAAGGCATATTGAATTCCTCCTCCAGTGCAATGAGTTTGATCTCTTGTCTTTTAGCAAGATCTATATCGGATCGAATGTAGCGATTGACGTAAGAAACGATGACCTCATAGGCGATAATATTCTTACCTGAATTTTGGTCAAGTGGTACAAAATAGTGTTCGTAAAATCGATTTACCACCTCTTGAACCTTCGGATACAAACTCTTTAAATCCTCTACTACTAATACCTTTCCCACAAATCCTTTGTACAATTCTTCCAAAGAATCGTGAACGATACTTCCAAAGACATAATGAGGCATTTGGGTATCCAATTCTGGAGTCTCTTTGATTTTTAAAATATAGGAGTGGTAAAAATCAATGGGGTTCCACAAATAAGTGATCAGTGCTGAAGGTGAAGTCAAGTCTTCAAATTTCTTTTTGATCAATTGGATGTCCTCATCACTTTTGATAATACTTATGGGCATTTTTGCCTGAGTACTCAATCGCGGGCTGACTATTTTCTTTTGTACCCTGGTCGATAAGATATCGTCTGTCTCTAATTGTGCGATATAGCGACTCGGCTCTCCTCCTTCTATGACCTCCGGTTCGATATTGTATACCAAATAAGCGTTCTTACAACGCTGCAAAAGTCTGTAAAAGTGATAGGTGAAAACAGCATCGCGTTCTTTATAGGTGGGGAGTCCGTACATTTTTTTGAGCTCGTAAGGCAGATGAGAATTCATTTTCTTTCCTCCAGGGAGAATCCCCTCATTGAGATGGGTTAGAATCACCGTTTCAAAATCCAAATTTCTGCTCTCCAACATCCCCATGATTTGTAAACCTTCCATAGCTTCACCCTTAAAGTAATTGTTGGTCTTTGATAGCATTCGTTGAAAAAGCGTATTTAAAGCAACAAGTGAGTCAATGAAATCATACTGATCCATCCACGATTGAAGTTTTTTTAACAAGCCACTGATGTAGATACAATCCGTCTCAAGAGCTGAATCTCGATGCTCTTTAGCAATCTTTTGAAACTGCTCTACAAGAGCAGAAGCCTGTTTGACAAACTGTTTTGGGTTTAGAAGTTCTTTTGAAAAAACCATTTCGAATAGAGAAGTGGCTTCAGGCTTCATTTTTTGTAGCTCAGAACTATTCCAATAACTCAAATTGCGTTTTCTCATCGCAAATACAAGTGCATCTGTACTGTTGCCTACTTCATTGCTGTAAAAAGATTTAAACAAAGGATGTAATAGTATCTTAAAGGCATCTGTAGCTCTATAGCTATCCGATGTGGCTGTGGTATGGATATCGAAAAGCAATTCGACAAATCCAGACACCTTAGAATTTTTTAAGGCATATCCCATAGTTATATTGGGAGTGAGCTCTTTTGGCAAGGCGTTTAAAACGACGTTTAAACTTTCTTCTTTGCCCAGAATCAAAGCCGTGTTTTTAAGAGTCTCTTGTTTCATATTGCTCAACAGCGCACCGACGTATTGCCCCTGAGCCACCTGCATAGGAAGTCCGATGATTTCAATTTCTTTTGGCTTGCCGAGCTCTGAACTGATCCCTTCCAGAGGGAGTTCTTTTAACTGCTTCCACCGCTCTTTATAAGATCGTATAAAGTAGCCTGCGTCGTGATGTTGATCGTTGAGAATATAGCTGTCAATATCCCAATAAATCTTTGCTCTTCCACGTTCCAAAAAATGTTGAAACAAGAGCTCTTCAGCCTTGTTTAGCGCATTAAATCCTACAAACACAAATTTGGTGTAAGGGTACTTTTCTAAATAGTGATCAACCTCTTCAACCGCTTTTCTGTAAACCATCCCTCTGGTTCCCAAATGATCCTGAGATAAGCTATCTTTAAATTGTTCATACATGGGATAAAGAGACTTCCAGAATTTGACATAGGAACTCAAAAGCTCATTGGGCTCATCCGTTGGGTTCCACTCTGACAATTTCTTATAGTCCTCTAGGTATGAAAAAAGTTTTTGAGCATCGACTAGATACTGATCTATTTCAGAAAAATCAATCAGCAAGGTAGAGGCCCAACCACAAAAATCTGCAAAGGAATCTAAAGGGTCTGGTGCTCCTGACTTGTAAATTTCATAGAGCCTAAACAACTGCTGTTCTTCAGAAAGATATGCCGTATTAGCCAGTTCACTCACAAAGACTTCGATCGATGTGATCTTAGGAGCAAAAACGGTACTACTCATCGAATCTTTGAGATAGTTCCTCAGAAAATTACCGGCTCTCTTGCTGGGCAAAACAAAGCAGTAATGTTCGAGATCTTTAAGACCGCTGTACTGTTGGGCAATATCTTCTAAAAAGGATTTCATTAAATAACCCCGAGTTCTTTACCTACTTTTTCAAAAGCAGCAACAGCTCGCTCGAGTTCTTCTCTAGTGAGTGCTGCAGATAGTTGAACGCGAATTCTCGCCTGCTCCTTGGGAACAACTGGATAGAAAAAACCAATGACATAGACTCCAAAATCCAACAATCGCGCAGCCATCTTTTGAGCTAGTTTGGCATCGTAAAGCATAATTGGAATAATGGCCGCATCCCCTTCTTTGATATCAAATCCAAGAGCTTTGATTTCTGCCTTAAAATAATCCATGTTTTCCATTAAACGATCTCTTAGGGTCGTATCATTTTCGATGAGTTCAAACACTTTAATAGAAGCTCCTACTATTGATGGTGCAAGTGAATTGGAAAACAAATAAGGTCTCGAACGCTGACGAAGCATCGCTACTACTTCTTTTGAAGCCGTGGTATATCCACCCATGGCACCTCCTAAAGCTTTTCCAAGTGTTCCAGTAACAATATCCACTCTTCCCATAACTCCTTTAGCCTCTAGCGAACCTCTTCCTGTGGAACCTAAAAATCCAGCAGCATGACATTCATCGACCATTACTAGTGCCTGGTATTGATCTGCTAAATCACATATTTTGTCGAGTGGCGCTACAATTCCATCCATGGAAAACACACCATCGGTTACAATGATTTTATGACGTGCTCCATCCTGATCTGCAGCCTTGAGTTGCGCTTCCAAATCCTGCATATCACAATTGGCATAGCGATAACGCTTGGCCTTACACAGACGTACTCCATCGATAATGGAAGCGTGATTTAGGGCATCGGATATAATGGCATCCTCTGGCCCAAACAAAGGTTCAAAAACACCTCCATTGGCATCAAAAGCTGCTGCGTAAAGGATGGTGTCTCCCATACCGTAGAAATTGGAGATCTTATCCTCTAATTCTTTGTGGATGTCTTGAGTTCCGCATATAAATCGAACTGAAGACATTCCAAATCCATGAGTATCCAGGGCTTCCTTTGCTGCCTCAATCACCTGTGGATGAGAGGAGAGTCCCAAATAGTTGTTCGAGCACAAATTGATGAGCTTACTCCCATTGGTAAGGTCTACTTCAACTCCTTGTTTGGAACTGATGATGCGTTCTTTTTTATACAAGCCATCGGCTTCTATCTGATCTAATTCATTTTGTAGAAATGTGTTAAAAGTAGGGTTCATTTAAGTAACATTTTTAATGGTTATTTCTTTGTGTATATAAACGATTAGCTTTTTGCTTATCGTATAGTTCAATTCTTCCAAAGCCTTCGCATAAAGATCGAGTTGCTGATTGTGATCCTCTCGCTCCTCTCCGGTTTTATAATCGATAATCACCACTTCTTTATCCATAAACACCAAACGGTCAGGGCGAAGTTCCAATCCGTCTTTGGTGAAGATTCGCTGCTCGTTTACAGAGGTGATTTCCTTTTTGTAATATGCTTTTAAATCGGGATGAGAAACAATTTCAGCTCCCTTAATCAGGTAGGGTTCTTTTTCCTCAAAGGGGTATTCCTCTAACAATTTTACGCCGGCATAGTTCAAATCCTCTTCACAGTAAACAAATTCTAAGAATCGATGCCAAGTAGTACCAGCTTCTTTAGCCTTGTATGTGGCGTCATCTAGCAATAATTTTTCGTGAGTGAGTAAGCTATAGGAGGCCTCTTTTTTATGGGAATATCTAAAGCTGAGTTCTTCCCCTTCCAGGAGCGGTTTTGATTTTAGTTCTAGGGCTTCGAGACTGCCTATTTGATACTGCATTCCCTGATCCCAATCGGATTGATTATCTAAATAAGAATACAAGAGATGAGAAATGGTTCCTTCTTTGAATTCATCACTGCTGTTAAAATCCCAATTGGATATAATCACTAAGCCCTTGATTGCTCTTGTGAGTGCCACATAGAGAATGTTCAAACTGTCCATACGCTTAAGGCGATCTTCTGATTGAACCAATTCCGCAGTTGTTGAACTAAAATTTTCAAGGGTTTTGTTTTTATTAAAGAGCAACTGATCAAATCCTGCAAATTGATTAGGATCGACATCCACCCATAAAACATCAGAGTTTTTTTGAGGGTTGAGTTCTTGTTCGGCAAAAGGAAGAATCACAAATTCAAATTCCAATCCCTTTGATTTATGCACTGTCATCAATTGAACAGCATTGACCGATTTGGGGCTTTTAACACTCCACTTTGTTTTGTGGTCTTCCCACAGTTCAAGAAATACAGCAACTCCTAAATTTTGTGTTTGAAGATACTCGTAAACTTGATCCATGAAATAATTGATATAGGCTGATGACTGTTCGGCTAATTTAAATCGCTCTATAGCATATGAGAGTGCATCAAAAAGTTCACAGGAACTAAAATACTTCATCGAAAATTCAAACTGCTCTTCTAAGTGCTGGTTAAAATTCTCTAAAGCCACCTTAATGTTCTGAGACTGATCAGGGCTTTCTCTATAGAGGTATTCTAAAATGATAGCCTGATAATAGGGTTCCTTTGGCCAATTAGAAGCATAGAGCAAATCAATTAGAAAACACACCTGTGCACTAGAACTCAAAAGCAAGGACTCCGAAGATATAATGGGGATCTGATTTGTTGTTAAATGTTTTGCTAATTCGACTGCCTGATCGTTTTTTCGAGTCAGCACACAGATATCAGCATAGGAGAATCCACGTTTGATAATTTTCTGAATATACTCCAGCGTTTTTTGACAGTATTGGACAGATCGGTCCTCTACCTTATTCCCCTCTACAAATTCAATTGAAACCCAGCCTTCTTCATCGCTGTGATGAACCTTTTGCCTACTGGTGGTTAGATACAATTGCTGTAAATCCTCATCGACTATAAGATCAGCAGTAGATTCAAAAAAGTCATTGTTAAAATTAACAACAGTCTTTGACGACCTATAATTCGTTTCCAAATTAATGGGATCCCCCTCTACTGGAAATGGCTGCTTGGGATTGTTATAGAGCTCTATAAACTGACTTGCAGCACCACCTCTCCATCGATAAATAGCTTGTTTGGGATCTCCTACAAGCATGGCTGATCCCTCTTCAGTACTGAGCGCATTAGATACTAAGGGAATTAAATTCTCCCATTGTAATACAGAGGTGTCTTGAAATTCATCGACAAAGAAATGCTTATAGCGTTCTCCGATTCGCTCGTAAATAAAAGGGACTGCCTGTTTTCGAACTACCTCATAAATGCGTTTGTTAAATTCTGCAATTGGAAGACTTTGCTGTTCTTGCATCAATTCGTTCAACTCCTGTTGAACCTTAAATATCAAACTAAGGGGCTGAATGTTTTTATAGGCATTTTGTATGTAAGCCAATTCTTTAAACAAGGAGATTATTTTATTTACAACTCGATTTAGCTCAGGCTTTATTTGATCTATTGCCTCTTTTTTAGCTTCTGGAGTTGATTTATTATAAGGATCTTGATTCTCAAAATTAGTAAGCCATTTGGCTTCTATTTTCATCATACGATCTCCCGAGGCAACTTTTCTTAAAAAATTTGGAAAATACCTCCCTGAAAAACCATCTATCAAATCCAATTCACCTAAAAGTTCAAGAGTGTTATTAGAGAGCTTTGTCAACTGATCATCTATATCCTCAAGCTTTTTTTTAGTGACTTTTTTTAACTTCTTAAAATCCTCATCCGTCTTGGTCGATAACTGCTCTAAGGCCTTAAAGTGTGTTTCGTCAAAGAGCAATGTGGCGGTGTCAAATAATTCCTTTGAAATATCCCAAGCTTTATTGTCATCGATTTTTTCCATTGCAAAAGAGACCATTGCCTTTTTTAGGGCATCGTCTTTAGAAAGTTTTGAAAACAGTTTTTCTAGGCCTTGATTCAAAAAGTCATCACGATCCAATAAGACCTTAAAGGTCGAGGGGAGCTTGAGGTCTTTCGCAAAAGTTCTGATGAGTCGATGATTAAACTTGTCTATAGTGGCAATGTCAAAGTAAGCGTAATTGTGAAGTAGTTCTTTGAGCTTTTTTCGAGATCTTGCCCTAAGGGTTGATGCCTCAATTGGACTTTCAGATCCACTGTTGATTTCATCTAAAACCGATTTAAAGAGGTAGTTGTTGGACTCCGTGGCATCTGAAAAGCTTTGAAGCGATTCCAAAATTCTCTTTTTCATTTCATCAACTGCCTTATTGGTAAAGGTCAGCCCGAGTATTTCTCTAAAAGGAAGTGAGCGATCATCCCTTAGAATTAGAGAGAGGTATCTAATAGTCAAAGTAGAGGTCTTCCCTGCGCCTGCAGAAGCACTGTAAATTGTATATGGAGACCTAGAGTTCATTCAAAGCAAGTTAATCAATCTTGAATTGAATAGAGTTGAATCAATACAGCATTTATTCACAAAATCTTCATCAAAGGATTAACAAAATACTAAGACTTCATTCTTTAATTATTTTGTAATTTTGAACGACATTAATTAAAAAACGCAATTATGGCTTTTGAACTACCACAATTAGATTATGCATACGATGCATTAGAGCCCCATATTGATGCTAGAACAATGGAAATTCACCATTCAAAACATCACAATGGATATACAACGAACCTCAACAACGCGATTGCTGGGACAGATCTTGAAGGGCAATCAATAGAAGCCCTTTTAGAAGGATTGGATATGAATAACGGTGCCGTTAGAAACAACGGAGGAGGTTTTTACAACCACTCTTTATTTTGGAAATGCTTGTCTCCTAATGGAGGTGGACAGCCTTCTGGAGAATTAGCGGCTGCTATCGATGCTGCTTTTGGATCATTTGACGCTTTTAAAGAGGAATTTGCTAAGGCTGCAGCAACTAGATTTGGATCTGGATGGGCATGGCTTTGTGTTCACAAAGGTGGAAAAGTAGATGTTTGCTCAAGTGCGAACCAAGACAATCCAATCATGCCAGGTATCGGATGTGGAGGATTCCCTATCTTAGGATTAGACGTTTGGGAACACGCTTACTACCTCAACTATCAAAACAGAAGACCAGATTATATTCAAGCATTTTTCAATGTAATTAACTGGGATTACGTAAGTGAATTATATCAGGCTAATAAATAAGCTAGAAAAATAATGCAGAGAAGGCGAAATTCTCCATTTCGCCTCCCCCCCAAATCTAACCAATAACAAGCTATAGGTGCTATCAGTGTCACCAAATTAGCAAACTTATTGGTTAGATTTTTTTTTGTTCGATAAACGACTTCTTAGTAGGCGCGCTCACTCTTCCCTTCGTAGAAGTTGACAAAGGCTCTATTGACCACTCTATTTCCTCCAGGAGTAGGATAATCTCCAGTAAAATACCAATCTCCTAGATGCTCAGGACAAGCCTTGTGCAAGTTTTCAATCGATTGGAACACAATTTCAACCTCAGCATTGATTTCCTCAGAAGTCAATAGCTCAGAAATCTTTTTAGAGATTTGATCTGCAGTAAATGGAGCGTAAAAATCCTTGACGTAATTGATGACATCTACATCCTTAGAATCGAGTTGCGTCAAGCATTTTTTGTAGATCTCTTCCACTTTATTCATACTGTTGTGATCCTTGTGCAATTCAAGTGCAGCTTTAAAGGCGATGAAATCCTCTAGTTTTGCCATATCAATTCCGTAACAGTCCGGATAGCGGATCTGTGGAGCTGAAGAAACCACAACTATTTTCTTGGGACCTAAACGGTCTAGTATTTTAATGATACTCTTTTTAAGAGTGGTTCCTCTTACAATACTATCGTCGATGATCACCAGGTTGTCATCTTTTCTGACAGATCCGTAGGTGATATCGTATACGTGAGCAACTAGATCGTCACGGCCACTGTCTTGAGTGATAAAGGTTCGAAGCTTCGCATCTTTGATGGCCACTTTTTCGATTCGCGGACGAATGTCTAAAATTTCATGAACCTGTTCACTTGTGAGATTTCTACCTCCTTGAAGAATCATCTCCTCTTTCTTTTTATTGAGGTAGCGCTGTGCAGCCCTAACCATTCCAAAGAATGAAGTTTCAGCAGTATTAGGAATGTATGAAAATACGGTGTTTTTTAAATCGTGATCGATAGAATCTAAGATCTGAGGAAAGACCAGTTTTCCAAGAGTTTTGCGCTCTTGGTAAATTTCCATATCCGATCCTCTTGAAAAGTAAATGCGTTCAAATGAACATGATTTGCGTTCTCTTGGTTCTAAAATTTGATGCTGTGCAAAACTACCGTCCTTTTTGATAATAAGTGCATGACCTGGATCGATCTCATGAACAGATTCGAATGAAGTATTAAATACCGTTTGAATCACTGCTCGCTCTGAGGCTACCACTACTACTTCATCATCAGCATAGTAAAAGGCAGGTCTAATTCCAGAAGGATCTCTTAAAACAAAGGAGTCTCCATGGCCAATCATACCGGCCATCGCATATCCTCCATCCCAATTTTTTGCAGCTTTCTTTAATATTTTGTGAACTTTTAAGCGCTCTGCAATAATTACCGATGCCTCCTTCTTAGACACCCCTTCTTTCTTGAGTTTTTTGTAGAGTTTTAAAACCGCATCGTCTAAAAAGTGACCGATTTTCTCCATCACAGTCACGGTGTCGGCCATCTCTTTTGGGTGCTGTCCAAGTTCCACTAAACCTTCAAAGAGTTCTTTAACATTGGTCATATTAAAGTTCCCGGCAACGATCAAGTTACGATGCATCCAATTGTTTTGTCTAATGAAGGGATGTACAGATTCTATTGAGTTTTTACCAAAAGTTCCGTAGCGAACGTGACCTAAGAGCACCTCTCCTATATAAGGAATATTTTCTTTCTGTAATTGAATGTCATTCTTGTATTCAGGGTGTTCTTCAAATGCCGAATTAATTCTTGAATTGATCTGCTCGAAGATATCTTGAATCGGTTGTTGTTTTGCCGATCGCACACGACTCATAAAACGTTGGCCTGGCTTTGTATCGAGTTTGATACTCGCAAATCCAGCACCGTCTTGTCCTCTGTTGTGTTGTTTCTCCAACATGAGGTACATTTTATTAACTCCGTAAAAGGCTGAACCGTATTTTTCTTGGTAGTAGGAAAGCGGTTTTAGTAATCGAATGTGTGCAATTCCACACTCGTGTTTGATGGCATCACTCATAGGGCAAAGGTATGAATTCCTTTAGAAATTAAACTATTTAATATCGATATCAAATTGAGTCAACGATTTAAATTGATCCAATCTTCGTGCTATTTCTTCTTTTCCGACATTTTCAATTCTAAGGGTTCCAAATTTTTCAACACAGAATGATCCCATATTTGAACCGTGTACCACAGCGTTCTTTAAGTTTTCAAATGAAATGTTTTTGGTCTGAGCTAAATAACCGATGAATCCTCCTGCAAAACTATCTCCTGCTCCCGTAGGATCAAATACTTCTTCAAGTGGTAAGGCTGGGGCAAAGAAAGCATTCCCATTGTGAAATAGCAAAGCGCCGTGTTCTCCTTTTTTAATCACTACATACTCAGGTCCCATCTGATGAATTTTCTGAGCAGCTTTTACAAGTGAATACTCCCCAGATAACTGTCGTGCCTCTTCGTCATTGATGGTGATCACATCAACTTTTGCAATAACCTGATGCAATTCCTCCAAGGTATGATCCATCCAAAAGTTCATAGTGTCCAATACGATCATTTTTGGTTTGGTTTCCATCTGATCGATGACAGAAAGTTGAACAGCTGGAGCTAAATTTCCCAACATCAAAAACTCCGCATCTCTGTATTCTTGAGGTACTACAGGTTTAAAATCTGCAAGTACATTAAGCTCTGTTACTAAAGTATCTCTTGAATTAAGATCGTTGTGATACTTACCGCTCCAAAAGAAGGTCTTTCCACCTGCTACAATTTCTACTCCATCTAAGTTCATCCCCTTCGAAGCCAACATATCGAGATCTTCTTGAGGGAAATCTTCCCCAACTACCGATACTAAGGCGATGTCGTTATCAAAATTGGAAGCCGCCAAACCTATATAGGTTGCTGCTCCTCCTAAAATTTTATCTGTTTGACCAAATGGAGATTCAATTGCATCAAAGGCAAGGGTTCCAACGACTACTAATTTTCCCATGAATTATTTTTTTGCAAATATAGGGCTTCCTTAGGAACTAATCTCAAAAAAGATCGCTTTGTAAACTCGCTTCAAAACCACTGTCGATAAGGAGCTCGCCTTTCTTATAAGCATTTACTGCTAAGGCATCACAACGTTCGTTTTGAGGGTGATCATTATGTCCCTTAATCCAGTGAAATGAAATTTGATGATTCTTGGACACTTTGAGGTACTCTTTCCATAAATCCACATTTTTTTTGTCCTTAAAAGCTGTTCGCTGCCATCGATCCAACCATTTTTTTTCAATAGCATCGACCACGTATTTTGAATCGGTATAGACTTCAACAATGAGGTTTGGTTTTTTGAGCTTCTTGAGCGCTTCAATCACAGCGAGAAGTTCCATACGATTGTTGGTAGTGTGTCTAAATCCTTGAGCAAATTCTTTTTTGTAAGGTTTTCCAACCCACTCCATTACAATACCATAGCCTCCAGGGCCTGGGTTCCCACTAGCCGCTCCATCGGTATAAATATGTACCTGAGCTTTAGACATCTAATAAGTTCGCGATGGCTTTAGGGAAGTGCTCGTATTCTAATAGGTGAACTTTTTGAGCAATGTCTTCTGGAGTATCTGTTTCACTGATTTGAACAGCGTGTTGTTCGATCAAATCTCCATTGTCATAGTGTTCATCAACAAAGTGGATACTAATTCCGGACTGTTGTTCACCGGCCTCTTTAACAGCTCGATGTACATTCATACCATACATTCCTTTTCCTCCGTAATTAGGTAGTAATGCTGGATGTATATTGACAATTTTTTGTCTAAATGCTTCGATCAAATCATCGGGGATCTTCTTGAGGTATCCTGCTAAAACTATTAAATCTAAATTTTGTCCTAAGAGAATATCTCTTATAAAACCAGGTGTTTGTAGTGCTTGAGAACTTAAATAAATCAACGGTATTCCCAATCGTTTACACCGCTCTATAACCCCTGCATTTATATTGTTGGTCAATACAGAAACTATTTCAACGTTTTTGTTTTGCTCAAAATAGGCTGCAATATTTTCAACATTTGATCCAGAACCAGAGGCAAAAAGAGAAATTCGTTTCATTTTTTAGCTGTTTATTCAAAACTATAAGTCTTGCGAAATTATCCATTTTTAGCAGGATTCTCTAACAAATGACTAAAATAAAATCACTTTTTAAAAGATTAAAAGTGCTATTAACTAAAGTTTTTTTACTTTTGTCCCCATATAGATTAATAAAAACCAAAAAAATTATGTCAGACATTGCATCAAGAGTAAAGGCTATTATCGTAGATAAATTAGGTGTAGATGAAAACGAAGTTGTAGCTGAAGCTAGCTTTACTAACGACCTAGGAGCCGATTCATTGGACACTGTTGAGTTGATAATGGAATTTGAAAAGGAATTTGATATTCAAATCCCTGATGATCAAGCAGAAAACATCGCAACTGTAGGTCAAGCAATCAGCTATATCGAAGACGCTAAATAGTCTTTGACCTAGTACATTAAAAAAACATTTTTATCCATGTAGCTTCGTGTTACATGGATAATTTTTTTTATTTTATCTTTGAAATATAATTACAAAGACTATGCAATTAAAAAGAGTTGTAGTAACAGGATTAGGAGCATTGACTCCCATTGGAAATACCCTTGATGAATACTGGGAAGGCTTGATCTCTGGAAAGAGTGGAGCTGCTCCAATTACCTATTTTGACACTGAAAAATTTAAGACAAAATTTGCTTGCGAACTCAAGGACTTTAATGTTTTAGACTTTTTAGATCGCAAAGAGGCTAGAAAGCTAGATCGCTTTACCCAATACGCTATTGTAGCTTCAGAAGAAGCGATTGCAGATGCCAATTTTGACGACAGCCTCGACAAATACCGAGTAGGGGTTATATGGGGAGCTGGAATTGGTGGTTTAGAAACCTTCCAAAACGAAGTGTTGAACTTTGCTTCTGGAGATGGAACACCTCGTTTTAATCCCTTCTTTATCCCTAAAATGATCGCTGATATTGCTCCAGGTAATATTTCGATCAGAAATGGATATATGGGGCCAAATTATACAACTGTATCAGCTTGTGCTTCTTCGGCAAATGCCATCATAGATGCCCTTAACTACATCCGATTAGGTCACTGTGATGTGATTGTTACTGGAGGTAGTGAAGCTGCTGTAACTATTGCAGGAGTTGGTGGTTTTAACGCCATGCATGCTCTTTCTACAAGAAATGACGATCCACAATCTGCTTCAAGACCATTTGATGCAGAGCGCGACGGCTTTGTTCTTGGAGAAGGTGCTGGAGCACTGATCTTAGAAGAATACGAACACGCTAAAGCTCGTGGAGCTAAAATATACGCTGAGGTCATCGGTGGAGGACTTTCTTCTGATGCCTATCATATGACTGCACCACATCCAGAGGGAATTGGGGTTATCAAGGTCATGGAAAACTGTTTGAGAGATGCAGGAATTAAACCTGAAGATGTCGACGCGATCAATACCCATGGGACTTCTACTCCACTTGGAGATGTTGCTGAATTAAAAGCAATTAGTCAAGTTTTTGGAGATCACGCTAAAAACATCAATATCAATTCCACTAAATCGATGACCGGTCACCTACTAGGTGCTGCTGGAGCAATTGAAGCTATTGCCTCCATTATGTCGATTCAAAAAGGAATTGTACCTCCGACGATCAACCATGCCAATGTCGATTCAACTATCGATCCATCATTAAACCTCACCCTTAATAAACCTCAAGAGCGCGATGTTAAAATCGCCATGAGTAACACTTTTGGTTTTGGTGGGCACAATGCTTGTGTTGTACTTAAAAAGTATGAAGAATAAGCCTCTATGAAGCGTATTTTAAAAATAAGAAAATCCCCTACGGATTCGGATGGGGATTTTTATTTTAAAATAAAAACCATTTTAGGATTTAAACCTCGCAACCTAGAGTACTACAAAAAGGCATTCATCCATTCTTCACTTAACTTAAAAGATGAAGAAGGTAAAGCAATCAATTATGAACGTCTTGAATTTTTAGGAGATTCTGTTCTAGGAACCATTATCAGTAATTATCTCTTTGAAAAAGCCCCAGAAGGAGATGAGGGCTATCTAACCAAGATGCGCTCTAAAATTGTCAGTAGGGAACACCTCAATGAATTGGGGAAAGAACTTAATTTGATCTCATTTTTTCAATCCAAAACCCAATTTTCTAATTTTGGTGAAAACATTCACGGAAACTTATTTGAGGCATTCATAGGAGCCATCTTCATCGATAGAGGATTCTCCTATTGTCATCGATTCATCGAACGTCGGATCATTGAACCCTATGTCGATATCGATCGTCTTGAAGGCAAAATCATTTCCTACAAGAGTCTTTTGATTGAATGGTGTCAGAAAAAGAAAAAGCACTTTAAGTTCAACAGTTATGAAGATACTGGTAATGAAGAAACTAAACATTTTGCAGTGAAACTCTATATAGAGAATAAACTCGTTGCAAAATCTAGAGCAACTTCAAAGAAAAAAGCTGAAGAAATCGCTTCAAAACGCGCTTATTTTGCACTTCAAAATCATATTGATCGCTCTTAAATGAGATTGAACTATCGATTTACAAACAAATTGTGTCATTTTTAACAAAAAATGCAATTTGTTCTAAAAAGGCCAATGAATCACGATGAGATTGTCGAATAATCTTATCTTTGTCAAACTTTAATGAATATATGGTTGCTAAGTATAAATTATCAGCTCAAGAGTTTGAAATAGACTATACGCTATTAGCCTTACATACAGGTGTTGAAGATTACACTTTGGCCTATCATCTCAATAAAGTACTCAAGATGAGTTTTAAACGACTACAGAACGATCTTGTCATTGACGAGAATTCCTGTGTAGCCGTTTATAATTTTGACAATGAGAAAGATCAGTCCAACTGGTTTCTCATTGCTAATAAAGCCTTAGTAGAACAGGAAGCTATTGAAGCTGATTTGTTTCAACACCAACCGATCAAGACCAGCTCCTATTTAATTCCTGAACGAAAAGAGGTTGATTATTTTGTAAAAATAGAAGACCATGACCCATCTTGTTTAAAAGATATAATACAGAAAATAAAAAAGATACCTGATATAGTTACGGCATACAAGCTTGATTATACTGGATTAAAATCAAAACAAAATTTAATATTTTAATATGGCTATTGATAAGAAAACCAAAATTGTTGCAACTTTAGGACCGGCAACTGATACTAAAGAAATCCTTAAGGATATGATTCTTGCTGGTGCCAATGTGTTTAGAATTAATTTTTCACATGCCGATTACGAAGATGTTAAGAGAAGAATTGGATATATTCGACAACTCAGCGAAGAATTAGGGTATCACATTTCTATTTTAGCTGACTTACAAGGTCCTAAACTCAGAGTTGGTGTCATGGAAGAAGGTTCTGAAGTAAACCCTGGTGATGAGGTTAAATTTTACACCGGTGAACCTTTCGTTGGAAATGCTTCAAAAGCTTATATGACTTATTCTCAATTTCCACAAGACGTACAAGCAGGTGAACGCATCTTGGTTGACGATGGAAAATTAATGTTTGAAGTGGTATCGACCAACAGAAAAGATGAGGTAGTTACTAAAGTAATTCAAGGAGGACCTTTCAAATCTAAGAAAGGGGTTAACCTTCCAAATACGAAGATTTCACTTCCTGCATTGACTGAGAAAGACATCAATGATGCTATTTTTGCAATTAGTCAAAATGTGGACTGGATCGCCTTGTCGTTTGTTCGTTTTAAAGAAGACATCGTCGACTTACAAAACCTCATCAAAGAACATTCGGATCACAAAATTCCAATCGTTGCTAAGATTGAAAAACCTGAGGCAATTGAAAATATCGATGAAATTATCGCGTTTACAGATGGTTTAATGGTTGCTCGTGGAGATCTTGGAGTTGAAATTCCTGCTCACGAAGTACCTCTTATTCAAAAGAAATTAGTTTCTAAAGCTAAAGATGCTCGTATTCCTGTAATTATCGCTACTCAGATGATGGAGACGATGATTGACAGCTTGACTCCAACACGTGCAGAAGTAAATGACGTTGCCAACTCAGTAATGGATGGAGCTGATGCCGTGATGCTTTCAGGAGAAACTTCAGTAGGGAAATACCCGGTACAAGTAATCGAAAAAATGGCTAGTATTTTGAGTACAGTAGAGCATTCTGATTTGATTCGTGTTCCATTACTCGCTCCTCAAGCGAAAACAAAACGATACTTGACAAAATCTGTTTGTTACCACGCAGCTGTGATGGCTAATGATATGAAAGCAAAAGCAATTTGCACCCTAACAAATAGTGGATATACTGCTTTTCAAATTTCTGCCTACAGACCAGAAGCCCACATCTTAGTGTTTACTAGAAATAGAAAAATATTATCTCAGCTCAACCTTCTTTGGGGGGTTAAGGCCTTCTTTTACGAGAATAGAGAATCGACTGACAAACTGGTAGATGACTTGAATGCTGTTGCTGTAGAAAAAGGATTTGTTGAAGCAGGAGATTATATTCTCAGTTTGACTTCCATGCCGCTTAATGCTAGAGGAATGGTCAACACTGTACGTGTTTCACAAATAGAAGAATAACTAATTAAAGGCTCGTTTATCGGGCCTTTTTTTATGAGAGAAATCGAACGTAAATACCTGGTAGAAAATTTAGACTTCATCTCTGAGGCTAGCTCCTCTTATGTAATAGCACAGGGATATTTAAATTCAGACCCCGATCGCTCTGTACGCATCAGAAAGACCTCTGAGGGGGGATTTATTACCGTAAAAGGAACCTCAAGTGAAAATGGAATGTCTCGTTTTGAGTGGGAAAAACCTCTAAGTACTAAAGAAGTTGATGCACTACTCCCCCTATGTGAAGAAGGGACCATCATCAAAGATCGCTATCTAGTGCCTTTTAAAGGTAAAGTCTTTGAAGTGGATGTGTTTAAAGGAGCTAACAAAGGACTTATTCTTGCTGAAATAGAATTAGATGATGAAGAGGAATCCTTCGAAAAGCCAGAATGGCTAGGTGCTGAAGTGACTTCAGATCCTCGTTATTACAATTTGTATTTGAGTAAGAATCCCTATAATCAGTGGGGCTGATTAGAGAGCGCTTTTAAACTGCTCTAAGAAGCGAATATCGTTTTCACTCAAGAGACGAATATCTGAGATCTGATGTAGTAAAAGTGCAATACGGTCAATTCCCATACCGAAAGCAAATCCTGAGTACTCTTTGGGATCAATTCCACAGTTTCGAAGTACATTTGGATCCACCATACCACATCCCATAATTTCTAACCAACCGGTTCCTTTAGTCATTTTATAGTCGGTTTCCGTTTCCAATCCCCAATAGACATCAACCTCAGCACTGGGCTCCGTAAAAGGGAAATACGAAGGTCTTAATCGAATCTTTGATTTTCCGAATAGGGATTCCGTAAAATACTGAAGTGTTTGCTTTAAGTCTGCAAACGAGACATCCTTATCGATATACAATCCTTCTACCTGATGAAAGAAACAGTGTGAACGAGCAGATATCGCTTCATTTCTGTATACTCTACCCGGAGATATAGTTCGGATAGGAGGTTTGTTGTTTTCCATATAGCGAACCTGTACCGAAGAGGTGTGAGTTCTCAGTAAGATATCCGGATCTGTTTGAATAAAAAAGGTGTCCTGCATATCTCTAGCAGGGTGGTGTTCAGGTAAATTTAAGGCCGTAAAATTATGCCAATCATCTTCCATTTCTGGTCCTTCAGAAACGTTAAAACCTATATTTGAGAAGATTTCAATAATTCGATTCTTAACAATAGATATCGGATGTCTTGCTCCAAGTGGAATAGGCTCCCCTGGTCTACTCAAATCACCGTATACGCCCTTTGTATCACTCTGAGTATCTATATCAGCCTTAAGACTGTTAACTTTTTCAGTCGCAGCATTTTTTAAGTTGTTGAGCTGGCTTCCAAACTCCTTCTTTTGTTCATTTGGAACACTTTTAAAAGAAGCAAATAAGTCGTTTAAAAT
>Ga0181569_10000099_pt1 | contig 56488 bp, 60 predicted proteins | sample 101ome_19_FD_132452 | JGI IMG/M metagenome (GOLD analysis project Ga0181569, IMG submission 132452) | Coastal salt marsh microbial communities from the Groves Creek Marsh, Skidaway Island, Georgia - 101405AT metaG (megahit assembly) | ecosystem: Environmental > Aquatic > Marine > Intertidal...
CTATGTCGAAAAAGATCAAGCGATTGCTGAGGTCGATTCGGACAAAGCCACCCTCGAGCTACCAGCCGAGGTCAGTGGTACCATCACCCTTAAAGCCGAAGAAGGCGATGCTGTTTCCGTCGGCGCAGTGGTTTGTCTTATAGACACAGACGGTGAGTCCACCGCCACTCCCTCGGCCGCAAAAACCGAGACACCCAAAACGGAAGTGGTGCCCAATCCGGGACCTGCGGTTTCTTCACCCACTACCTACGCGAGTGGAACCCCTTCACCAGCGGCCAAAAAAATCTTAGACGAAAAAGGTATAGCCCCCCAATCGGTTAGCGGTTCGGGACGTGATGGTCGTATCACCAAAGAAGATGCGGTAAAGGCTGTACCCGCCATGGGTACCGCGCCAGCCCATGCGCAACGAGGCGAAACCCGCAAAAAAATGTCCATGCTTCGCCGTAAAGTCGCCGAACGTTTGGTGAGTGTCAAAAACCAAACGGCAATGTTGACCACCTTTAATGAGGTGGATATGTCAGCGATTTTTGACTTGCGTAAAACCCATAAAGAAGCTTTTGCGGCCAAGCATGATGTTGGCCTCGGCTTTATGAGCTTTTTCACCAAAGCCGTGGTTCGTGCCTTGCAATTGTTTCCCGATGTCAATTCGATGATCGATGGTGATCAGCAGGTGCAGTATGATTTTTGTGACATCAGTGTGGCGGTTTCTGGCCCCAAAGGACTTATGGTTCCTGTGGTGCGTGGTGCCGAAAAATTATCTTTTCGGGCGATAGAGGCCGAAATAAAGCGCCTGGCAATTCGTGCACGCGATGGGCAAATTACGGTGGATGAAATGACCGGAGGAACCTTTACCATTTCAAACGGTGGGGTATTTGGCTCCATGTTATCCACTCCGATTTTAAACCCGCCTCAATCGGGTATACTCGGGATGCACAATATCATAGAGCGACCCATTGCCGTCGATGGCCAAGTGGTCATTCGACCGATGATGTATCTCGCCTTTTCGTACGATCACCGCATTATAGACGGAAGAGAGTCTGTTGGATTTTTGGTAGCAATCAAAGAAGGACTCGAAGATCCGGTTCAGCATTTGATGAACGGCAATGCCAAAAAAGCACTGGAGCTCTAGTCGCTTTTATTTTTTTAGATAAAGTACAGCCGGTTGGTAACAGATGATGGCCTTTTTTTTATAAAAAAAATCGGCCCCCAAAATACCGTCGATGGCATCTGCCCCTTCATTGGCCAATGATCCATTGATGGCGCTTAGGTCGAGCAAGAGAAAATTCAATTTGCCCAATTGGTGTTTTTCATAACTAAGACTGCTCTTTTCAGAAGGGTGAACCACCAATTTTTCACTGCCTGCCCCGGCAGCTTCGCGAGGTCCTTCTTTTGGGATAATCGAAAATTGTGGACTTTCTTCTACTCCCACACAACTTTTGGAAGCGCCTGTATCCAGCAAAAACGTTCCCAACATCCCATTGACTCTAATCTCGGCATAGTGGTGCCCAGTGGGCATTTCAAATAAGGGGATTTTAATATACGCTTGTAGGTTAAACTTCATGCCATTATTCTTATAAAGGCTAAAGTACTATTTTTGACGAATGAAATTAATCGATTCGCATACGCATTTGTACCTACCTGACTTTGATGAAGATCGCGATGCGGTGATTGCAAGGGCGAACGCCTTGGGAATTGACACCTTTTTGTTGCCTGCCATTGATGCTTCTTATACCTCTCGCATGGAGGATTTAAAAAAAGCCTACCCCAATCAAATGCATCTGATGACCGGATTGCATCCTACCCATGTCAAAGAAAACTACGAGGAAGAGTTGGATCATGTGGAAGAACTCCTAAAAAGCCAAACAAGGGTTGCAGTGGGAGAAATTGGCATTGACCTCTATTGGGATAGGTCTTTTTTGCCCCAACAACGAATAGCTTTTGACCGTCAAATACAATGGGCCAAAGACCATGATCTACCCATAGTGATTCACTGCCGCGATGCATTTAAAGAGGTGTTTGATGTGTTGGCCGGTCACCGAGGACCAAAGTTAAAAGGCATTTTCCATTGTTTTACAGGTACGCAAGCCGATGCTCAACAGGCCCTGGACTGTAATTTATTATTGGGTATTGGTGGTGTGGTGACCTTTAAAAATGGTAAAATCGATCAATATATCGCCGACATTCCCTTGAAACATCTTGTTTTAGAAACCGATGCGCCCTATCTGGCTCCCACACCCTATCGAGGAAAACGCAACGAAAGCGCCTATCTCTACGAAGTGGTCAAGCGCTTGGCAGAACTCTATCAAACCACTCCCGAAATAATTGCGGTACAGACCACACAAAACCTGATAAATTGTTTTGATTTGGGTGAAAAAAAATAAGTTTTTTCACGAAGTTTTTTTCCTCAAAATCCTTTTTAGGTTTTGATTTTTTTTGTTTCTTGACACCTTGTTTAGAGAGGTGGCCGAGTGGTCGAAGGCGCACGCCTGGAAAGTGTGTATACGCCAAAAGCGTATCGAGGGTTCGAATCCCTTCCTCTCTGCAAAAATAAATTAGTGTCCTATTTATTTTTTTTTAACTTTAAAACTTAATTTTTGAACGTAAAATCTCTTAAAATGAAAAAAATCTTAGTTGCCCTAGCATTAGCGGGCTTTTTAGGAAACACCTATGCGTATTCATCTGCTGACGTGGTTGTCAACAATGAAACAACAATCGTCGCGCAAGACATGGATGCTGCCACAGACACTGCAGACCAAGAAGAAAGTGCCTCATTTACCCAAGAGCTTAAAAAGCGCTTTATTGAAGGAGGACCTGGATTTATGGGTATCGTATTGATCTGTTTAATCTTAGGATTGGCCATTGCCATTGAGCGTATTATTTTCCTTAACCTTGCAACTACCAATACCGCTAAACTTACAGCCGGTGTCGAAGAAGCGCTTGCTTCAGGAGGTGTAGATGCAGCCAAAGAATTATGTAGAAACACTAAAGGCCCCGTTGCTTCAATCTTCTACCAAGGTCTTGACCGCATGAATGAAGGCGTCGAAAATGCCGAAAAAGCAGTCGTTGCCTACGGAGGTGTCCAAATGGGACAATTGGAAAAAAATGTCTCTTGGATCTCATTGTTTATCGCCCTAGCGCCGATGCTTGGTTTCATGGGTACGGTAATCGGGATGATTCAGGCATTTGATAAGATCGAGGCTGCAGGAGACATGCAACCTTCGTTAGTAGCAGGGGGTATTAAAGTAGCCCTTCTTACTACCGTATTTGGTCTTATTGTTGCGATTATCCTTCAAGTATTCTACAACTACATCGTAGCAAAAATCGACAGTATCGTAAACGACATGGAAGACGCTTCAATCAACTTGATCGACATCCTTGTAGCACACAAAAAGTAATCTAAACGTCCATGATACTTATGAAACTACAAAACATCATTAAAATCGTCAGTGCCATTTTTGGTGTACTTGCCGTTGTCTTTTTGTTCCGTATCATCGGACTGGGCGACGAAGAGATCAAAATGGCCGCGAGTATGGGGGACTATGGAAGTGTCACTCCATTAGTAAACCTAGCTATTGCCATTTTACTCATCACCGTAGCCGTTACTTTGGTGTTTTCGCTTGCCGGTTTGGCATCGGATCCCAAAAAACTTAAAAAGGCGTTGATATCAGCCGGGCTTTTTCTGGCCGTTATCGGCATCAGCTATGGCTTGTCAACCGGTGTAGAAACACCGCTAAAAGATGGTGAAGTATTATCGGCCAGCGGCTCACGTTGGGTTGGTGCTGGTTTACGCGCATTTTACATCCTGGCTGTGGTCGCTATAGGTGCTATGGTACTTTCAGGAGCAAAACGAATTTTTAATAAATAATAAAACACTATGCCTAGAAGAGCAGCACCCGAAGTAAATGCAGGTTCGATGGCGGATATCGCTTTCTTGCTGCTGATCTTTTTCTTGGTGACCACCACCATCGAAACCGATAGTGGAATCAACCGTAAACTCCCTCCCATGGAAGAACTCGAAGATCCACCAGTGATTAGAGAGCGAAATATCTTCACGGTTTTGATCAACAAAAACAATCAATTGTTGGTCGAAGAAGAGCTTGCGGATATCAAGGATTTGAGAAGTTTAGCAGTAGCGTTTTTGGACAATGGCGGTGGGCAAAATGAAGAAGCCTGTAACTATTGCCAAGGAGACAAAGATCCGGATTCGTCAGACAATCCGCAAAAAGCCATCATTTCGTTAAAAAATGACCGCGAAACCTCTTATAAGATGTATATCGCTGTACAAAACGAATTGGTAGCTGCCTATAATGAATTGCGAGACCGCGAATTTGCGTTGTTAAATCCGATGGCCGGAATCACCTATGTCGAAGCAGAAAAACGCTATAACGACCCTAGGACGTCTGCCGAAGAAAAAGAACGTCTTTCGCCCAAATTGGACGAAGTGAAAAACCGTTTTCCGCAAAAATTGTCTGAAGCTGAACCCAATAAAAGCAACTAGTTATGTCTAAATTTAAAAAGAAAAAAAGTGGTGATTTGCCCGCGATATCGACAGCTTCGCTACCCGATATTGTCTTTATGCTCTTGTTCTTTTTTATGGTCGCCACGGTAATGCGTGATAGTACCTTGATGGTAAGCAATACTTTGCCTGCCGCTGATCAGGTACAAAAACTCGACAAAAAAGACCGCATCATGTACATTTATGCAGGCAAACCCTCATCGCGCTACGAAGACAAATACGGTACCCAAGCTCGGATACAGCTTAACGATAAGTTTGCAACTGTAGAAGAAGTAGGGGCCTTTATCCTTGCCGAACGTGCCGCGAAAAGACAAGAATTACAAAACGTTTTGACTACTGCACTCAAAGTAGATGGGGAAACCAAAATGGGCTTGGTGAGTGATATTAAGCAAGAACTTCGAAAAGTAAATGCCTTAAAAATCAATTACACCACCCGATTGGGTGCTTACAGCCAAAACATGAAATAATTTTTTTGTTTTCTGAGATGACAAAAGTGCCTTTGAAAAAAGGCACTTTTTTTATTTAGCTTTGTACAAAATCTTCCGATGAACAGGCGTATTTTTTTATGGGCAATGGGTATTTTCTTTCCCTTAGTGGGTTGGGGGCAGTCTCAAACTCCGGAGTTCACGTTTTTTAGAGAAGACCAGCTGTTTGTCGGCATAGGGTATAGTCTGATAGATCATCCCGATTTTGCCTTTCGACAAAGTGGATTTTCGTATCAGTTACAGGCGGGATTCCTAAGGGATATCCCTTTAAATGCAAAAGGTCAATGGGCCCTAGCTCCCGGCTTTGGATTACAACAACAACGCTTAGTGAGTAATCTTGCTGTTGCAACCGGTACTTCGCTTAGAAACTCCTTATCTTCTCAGGGGGCGCATACTTTGCGCTATACCAGTTTGACTGTTCCACTAGAATTGCGCTGGCGCAATGCCACCCCTACACTTTATTCTTTTTGGCGGGTACATTTGGGTCTTAAGCTTTCTTATCCCCTATGGGCATCCAACGATAAAGCATCGGTTACCGAGGTTTTGACAAAGTGGCCAATGGCCTATTCCTTGGTGTTAGGCCACAATACCTGGAATTTATTTGTAGAATACCAAGCTACTCCATTGTTTAAATCTTCGCTATATCAACAGCCCACACCCAACACCCGATTGATTCAATTGGGGTTGCGTTTTTACCTCTTATAATTTGATTTGTTTGCGCAAACGGGCCACCGGAAGATCGAGTTGTTCGCGGTATTTGGCTACTGTTCTTCGGGCTAGTGTGTAGCCTTTTTCTTTTAAAAGGGCGGCCAAAGCTAAGTCCGTGAGGGGTTTTTGTTTGTTTTCTTTGGCGATCAGTTGTTCGAGGTTTTTTTTGATTTCGATGGTCGATACATCCTCGCTTTCTTCATTTTTCATTCCTCCAGAGAAAAAACTTTTAAGCAATTTGTTGCCATAAGGGGTATCAATATACTTGCTGCTGGCCACCCGGGATACGGTCGAGATATCCATTTGAATTTCATCCGATATATCTTTGAGTTTCATTGGTTTGAGTTTACTCTCATCCCCGGTCAAAAAATAATCCTTTTGATGGTTAACTATCGCATTTACGGTGAGCAGCAGGGTTTGATGCCGTTGCTCGATAGCTTCAATAAACCAACGTGCAGCATCGAGTTTTTGTTTGATAAACAAAACGGCTTCTTGTTGGGATTTTGTGGTTTTTGCGGCTTCTTTATATCCCGCCAACATTTCTTTATAATCGTTGGATATCCGTAGTTCTGGAATGTTTCTTTTGTTGAGATGCACATTGATTTTCCCCTCTTCTATGGTCAAGATAAAATCGGGGAGTATATGCGTGTTTTGAAAAATACCCGACAGCGGACCTCCAGGCTTTGGATTTAGTTTACTCACGGTTTCAAAAACTTCCTTGAGCTGGAGTTCGTCTAAGCCAAAGCGATCCATGAGTTTTTGGTAATGCTTTTTTGAAAATTCATCAAATGCATTTTCGACAATATTTAGGGCACGAGCCGCGCGATCACTACGGGCGGCTTTACGACGTAATTGTAGCGCCAAGCATTCTTGAAGGGACCGAGCGCCTACCCCAGGCGGGTCAAAGGACTGTACCTTGATTAAGGTTTGTTCCACGTCTTTTTTTTGCACAAAAATATTTTGCGTAAAGGCCAAATCATCGACCAGTTCGTCCAAGCTTCTACGCAAATAACCACTTTCATCGATACTGCCGATGATAAACGTTGCAATCTCGAACGCTTCGTCGTCCAAGATCAAGTTATGTAACTGGTTTTCTAAGTGTTGATGAAAACTGATGCCACCCGAAATAGGCACAGCCGAATCGTCGGTATCTGCACTGTAGTTGTTGGTGTATAGTTTGTAGGCTGGGACTTCATCATCGCTCAGATAAGGATCTATGTCGATGTCTTCCGTATCGATAGTCTGGCGTTCATCGTCCAAAGTCGTATCGGATTGTGGTTCGGATTCTCCGGCGTTTTCAAGGGCAGGATTTTCGCCAATTTCAGATTGAATACGTTGCTCCAGCTCTTGGGACGAAAGTTGTATCAACTTCATCAGCTGTATCTGCTGAGGAGACAGCTTTTGGGCGAGTTTAAGATGGAGTTCTTGTTTGAGCATGATCCGAATTCTACTTTAAAGATAGTAAATTGGAACGCTTCAATGCGCAGTTAGAACGAAGCGTTTTGCGGGGTTCTGGGAAAGGGAATCACATCACGGATGTTGCCCATGCCAGTGGCAAACTGCACCAATCGTTCAAAACCAAGTCCAAAACCACTGTGGGGAGCCGTTCCAAATTTTCTCAGGTCGAGGTACCACCATAATTCTTTTTTGTCGATGCCCATGGCCGTAATGCGTTCTTCCAAAACGTCTAAGCGTTCTTCTCGTTGTGAACCTCCCACAATTTCCCCGATACCGGGAAAGAGTATGTCCATGGCACGTACTGTTTTTTGGTCGTCGTTCATTCGCATATAAAACGCTTTGATTTTTGCCGGATAATCGTAAAGAATAACAGGACAATTAAAATGCTTTTCGACCAGGTAACGTTCGTGTTCGCTTTGTAAATCCACGCCCCAATCATCGATTGGATAGGTGAACTTTTTCTTTTTGTTGGGGGAGCTATTTTTTAGGATTTCGATCGCTTCGGTATAGCTAATGCGGATAAACTGATGGTCGACCACAAAATGAATTTTTTCGATAAGCCCCATGGAACTTCTTTGTTGTTGTGGCTTTGCTTGCTCTTCTTTTTGGAAACGTTCGTCGAGAAACGCCAAATCTTCTTGGCAATGCTCTAAGACATAGCCCAGTACGGATTTGATAAACGCTTCGGCCAGGTCCATATTGTCGTTTAGATCATAGAAAGCCATTTCGGGTTCTATCATCCAAAATTCGGCCAAGTGGCGGGTGGTGTTGGAGTTTTCGGCGCGAAAAGTGGGGCCAAAAGTATAGACTTCACCAAGTCCTAACGCATAGGTTTCGGCTTCGAGTTGACCCGATACGGTTAGGTTGGTTTCTTTACCAAAAAAGTCTTGGCTATAGTCGATATGCCCTTCGTCGGTTTGGGGTGGATTTTTTGGGTCTAAGGTAGTCACACGAAACATTTCGCCGGCTCCTTCTGCGTCGCTTCCGGTGATGACGGGTGTATTGACGTAGTAAAACCCTTTTTGCTGAAAAAATTGATGCACAGCAAAAGCCAAGGCCGAGCGCATACGCATAACAGCGCTAAAGGTAGAGGTACGTACCCGAAGATGGGCTTTTTCACGAAGAAATTCCAAACTGTGTTTTTTGGGTTGAATGGGGTATTCCTCAGGATCGGCTGCACCAAGCAGGCTGATTTTTTCAACGGCCAATTCTACCTTTTGGCCTGCTCCCTGGCTGGCGACGAGTTTACCGCTGAGGCTAAGTGCTGCTCCCGTAGATATTTTTTTTAGCAAGCTTTCTTCGGTTTGCTCAAAATCGATAACACATTGCAAATTACCCAAACAAGACCCGTCGTTGAGTGCAATAAAACGGTTGGCCCTAAACGTGCGTACCCATCCCTGAACGGTAAGCGCCTGTTGTTGAGGTTCGAGCTGTAGAATCTGTGCAATTTTCATGACCGAAGCGTACTATTTTCGCTGCAAAGATAGGCTTATTCGTAGAAAAAGAAAGCCTTTAGAAGCTAGGTTTCATTTTCATCAATGATTTTGATTGCAGGCTCTTTTAGGATTTTTTCGTTGCTGACTTTGTCCTCAAGTGAAATCAAAAGAGAAGGCAATAAAATCAGGTTGGCCAGCATGGCAAAAAGAAGCGTAACAGCCACCAAGCCCCCCAAGGCTACAGTTCCCCCAAAATTGGAGGTCATAAAGACGATAAAACCAAAGAACAATACCACTGAGGTGTAAAACATGCTGAACCCGGTTTCCCGTATGGCCGCATAGATCGACCGTTTGATTTTCCATTTGGATTCGATGAGTTCCTGGCGGTATTTGGCCAAAAAATGGATGGTGTCATCGACCGATATACCAAAGGCGATACTAAACACAAGAATGGTAGAGGGTTTGAGTGGAATACCAGCAAAGCCCATTACACCCGCGGTGATAAGGAGTGGAAGTAGATTGGGAATAAGTGATATGATGATCATCTTAAAAGACCGAAACATATAGGCCATAAAAACAGCAATAAGCACCACAGCCAACAACAGGGATAAAAACAAATTTTTGATCAAATACCGGGTGCCTTTCAAAAACAGCAAAGCCTTACCGGTCATAAGCACCTCAAAACGGTCTTCCGGAAATATTTTGGTTATATCCGCTTGCAGTGTTTCTAAAATAGATTCAATACGTTCGGTAGGAACATCGCGCATAAACGTCGTTATACGGGCATACTGTCCGGTACTGTCCACATAATTACGCATTAGGTCTTCATCACCCTGGGCCCGATTGATAAAGGGAGCTATAAAACGATTTTCTTGGGCGGTAGGCAATTCAAAAAAATTGGGATTTCCGTTGTAGTACGCTTGTTTGGCATATTTGACGCCTTTGACCAGGGAGAGTGGTGGTGACAACTCTGCAAAATCCTGTATTTGTTCTTCCAAGCGCTGCATACGATTGAGGGTTGCCAGACTGTACACCCCTCGGCTTCGCTTGCTGTTGATCATAATTTCGACCGGTACCACCCCGTTAAAGGCCTCTTCAAAAAATTCAATATCTTTATAAAAGGCTGCTTTTTTGGGCATGTCTTCGATGATACTCCCTGAAATTTTTATTTGGTAAATCCCGATGATTCCAATAATTAGTGCAATCAAGGCGATTAGGTAGGTATTGATTCGGTTATACCGGACTTGATGCTCCATCCATCGGACAATAGACTCCATCCATTTGTTTTTTAAATGCCGGAGGTGCTTTTTATTGGGCAAGGGCATAAAACTGTAAATGATCGGAATCAGGAACAAGGAGAGTAAGAAAATACCGATGATGTTAACCGAAGCAACGATGCCAAACTCTTTTAAAATTTTACTGTCTGTCAAAATAAAGGTTGCAAAGCCCGAGGCCGTGGTGAGGTTGGTCATCAAGGTGGCGTTACCAATCTTGACGATCACCCGCTGCAAGGATTTGATTTGGTTCCCGTGTTTGGCGACCTCTTGTTGGTATTTGTTGATTAAAAAAATACAATTGGGCACGCCAATCACAATGATAAGAGGAGGAATTAGTGCGGTAAGTACTGTGATTTCGTATTGTAAAAGACCGAGTAATCCAAAAGCCCACATGACTCCAATCAGTACAACAATCATGGAGATAAAGGTGGCCCTAAAAGAGCGAAAGAATAAGAAAAAAATCAACGAGGTTAGCAAAACCGCTACCACGACAAAAAGACCGATTTCGTCCACGATATTTTGGGCATTTAGCGTACGGATGTAGGGCATGCCCGAAACTTTGACGTCCAATAGGGTTTGTTCCTCAAATGTTTCCACTGCGGGAATCAACTGGTCAAAAACAAAAGACTTCCGCAAGGGGGTATTGACAATTTCTCCATCGAGGTTGACCAACATACGCCAAACCTGGGCCTCTTCATTGACGATCAAGTTTTTATAAATTGGAAGTTCGAGGGTCAGCTTGGCCCTAAATCGGGCAATATTTTCGGCGGTGAGTGCTGTGGTGTCTAGTAAAGTTTGGGACTCAAAACGCTGTGCTTTTGTATTTTTTTTTAGCTCCTTTAGATTATCGGTGTTAATCACCGATTCTACTTCGGGGTAAGTCCTTAGTTTTTGGCTAAGTGCATGCCACGCACTTAGGTTGTCCACAGCAAAAAGGGCGGTATCTTTTACCGCCAAGACAATGATGTTACCTTCTTCGCCAAAAGTGTCAAGAAAGCTGTTGTAACTTTGATTCTCGGGGTGTTTGTCGGGCAAAAGATTGGCTTCGGTATAGGTAAACCGCATGTTTTTCCATTGGGTAGACCACAGTAGGGTCACCCCTACTATACCCACAAGCAGGACAATACGGTTACGCAGAATCAAACGGGCAATACTACCCCAGAAGTTGAATTTCTTTTTCTTTTTCATAAAAACAATGGGGCGTCTCCTTCCGTGGTTTAGACGGTCAGAATTTCTTTTTCTTTCAAGCTCATGATCTGATCAACCTTTTGGATGCTGCTGTCAGTGAGTTCTTGAATATCAATCTCGTAATTTTTCTGTACATCCTCAGAACTGTCCGATTTTTTGATGTCTTGGTTAGCATCCTTTCGGGCATTACGGATACTTACTTTAGCGTTTTCCGCTTCACTTTTGGCAAGTTTCACGAGTTGTTTACGGCGTTCTTCGGTAAGGGGAGGAATATTGATGATAATGGATTCACCATTGTTCATGGGGGTAAATCCCAGGTTGGCAACCAAAATTGCTTTTTCAATTTCACCAATTAGGTTTTTTTCCCAAGGTTGAATACTCAGGGTACGTGCATCGGGGGTATTGACGTTGGCCACTTGGTTTAGGGGCGTCTGGGTGCCGTAATAATCGATGGTTATAGAAGAGAGCATTACCGGATTGGCTTTTCCGGCACGGATGTTAAGTAATTCTTTTTCGAGGTGATCGATGGCGGCGGTCATTTGTTCTTTGGCTGCATCGACAATAAAATCCATTTCTTCGTTCATAGCACTAGTATTTATAGATAGACACGGGTTCCTACTTTTTCTCCATTGACTACTTTCTGTAGATTTCCAGGGACATTCATGTCAAAAACAATAATCGGTAACTTGTTTTCTTGGCTCAGGGTGAAAGCCGTGGTGTCCATAACTTTTATTCCTTTTTTGAGCACTTCGTCAAAAGAGAGGGTATCAAATTTGATGGCACTTTTGTTTTTTTCAGGATCTTCGTTGTAGATGCCATCCACGCGGGTTCCTTTTAAAATCACATCCGCATTGATTTCGATGGCCCGAAGAACAGCAGCCGAATCGGTGGTGAAATAGGGGTTTCCAGTTCCAGATCCAAAGATAACCACACGGTTTTTTTCGAGGTGTCGGGTGGCTTTTCGCTTGATAAAAGGCTCGGCTATGGCTTCAATTTTGATGGCGGTTTGCAGGCGGGTGGGGACATCGATATTTTCCAGAGTACTTTGTAGGGCCAGTCCGTTGATCACTGTGGCCAGCATACCCATATAATCCGCCTGTACACGGTCCATGCCTTTGCTCGCTCCAGATACACCTCTAAAAATATTCCCCCCGCCGATTACTATGGCGATTTCGGTTCCCGAAAGGTGAAGGGCTTTGATTTCTTTGGCATAGTCGTTTAATCGGTTCGGGTCTATACCGTGTTGCTGAGCGCCCATTAGCGCTTCGCCACTAAGTTTGAGTAATATACGCTTGTAAGCCATGCTGATTGTGTTATCGCAAATATAGCAAATCCCCAATGATTTTTGATTTTATAGGCTGGTCAGAATTATACGCCTTAAATTCGTTTGGCCAAGGGCAGAAATTCATGGGTTTAGCCTGAATAATAAGAGGTTTCTGAAGTCCAGTTAATTTGTAAAAAGTTTTGGAAAGATTAAGCAAGTTGATTTTCAAAATCTTCAACGGTTATGCTATTGTTGACGTGGTATTCGCCGATGGCGGTACGACGTAATTCAGTGAGATGCGCTCCGTTGTTTAGTGCCTTGCCAAATTCATGGGCGAGTGAACGAATATAGGTGCCCTTGCTACACTGCACTTCAAAATGAAGAAGAGGGAAGTCTTGGGTGTTGAGGTCAAATTGTTGGATGGTCACTGTCCTTGCCTGGGTTTGTACCTGTTCTCCTTGGCGGGCCAATGTATAAAGTCGCTGGCCTTGTTGTTTGACAGCCGAAAAAATTGGCGGGTGCTGGGCGATCGTTCCGATAAATGTTTTACGAATGGATTCAATCTCTTCGGGTAAGATGGCAGAGGTGTCAAACTGTTGGTCAATAGCGGTTTCCAAATCAAAAGAGGGAGTGGTAGCGCCTAGGAGTAAACTTCCGGTATAGGTTTTGGGCAGGCCTTGAAAATGCGTGATTTGTTTGGTCATTTTTCCGGTACAGACAATCAGTAGTCCCGTAGCCAACGGGTCGAGCGTACCAGCATGACCTACCTTAAGTTTTTTGAATCCCCATTTTTTTTTAAGCAACCAACGCACTTTGTTGACCACCTGAAAAGAGGTCCAACCCAAGGGTTTGTAAAACAACAAGGTTTGCCCCTCCAGCACCGATTCTTGGGTAAGCGTGTTAACGAAGTCCATAGATCAGGGCAATAAGGCCTACTAAACTACAATAAAGACTGAAGTAGGTTAGTTTACTTCGTTTGACCAAGGCAATCATCCATTGGCAGGCTAATACTCCAGTGATAAAAGCCGATATAAACCCAAGGCCCAATGGCAAATAATTTACCGAAACTGTGCTGTCCTCCAAATCCATTATGCTTTTGGCCATGCTACCCAAGATCAAGGGAATGACCATTATAAAAGAAAATCGCGCGGCTTCCGATCGCTCAATTTTAAGTAATAGAGCAGTCCCAATGGTGGCCCCACTCCGTGACAGTCCCGGTAAGATGGCGATGCATTGGGCCAACCCAATAACCAAAGCACTTTTGGTATTTAGGGCTTGTGCGGTGCGGCCTGCACGGTCAGCAAAAAATAATAAAGCAGCAGTAACCAAAAGCAACAGACCCACTAGAATCAAATTTCCTGAAAATAAGGCGGCGATTTGCGCTTCAAAAAACAGCCCTACAAAAGCGGCAGGTAGCATGGAGAGGACAACCCATAAGGCAAATCGCCAACTGGGGTTCCATTCCAATACCATCAATCCCTTTAAGATTGCAAGGATATCTTTCCTAAAAACATAGAGGGTGCTCAATGCAGTCGCCCCGTGTAAGACGATGGTCATTAACAAGCTTTCGCTGGGTAAAAATGCATTACCCATCAATACCTTAGCAATTTCGAGATGCCCACTGGAGGAGATGGGCAAAAATTCGGAGATACCCTGTACGATGCCCAAAATAATGGCTTCCCAATTGCTCATTTTTTTGGTTTACTAGTGGTCAAAATAGCATAAATGGCTATGGCAAATCCGATCAAGACAAGGGTAGGGGCCACGCGAATTCGTCGGAAGCTAAAGATTTCTGGATTAAACACTTCGGGGTTATCACTGCCTCCACCGGCCATTAGAAAATAGCCCAAGGCGATGGTTCCCACTGCCAAAAACAAAAAGCGATAATTTCTTTTACCAAATAAAAAAGTCTTTGAAGTGGGTTTATTTTTCATGGTGATTGATGCTTTGTTAGTAAACCGCGTCTGTTTTTAGGTTGAGGTAGCGTTGGGTCGCCAAAAAACTACTAATCCAGGAAATACCCACTCCCAAAACAATGACCCCACCAAAAACCATCGCCGGTTCTAGGGGTTGATAGAGTAGTTCGAGTTCGGGAAATCGCTGATTGAGTTCCCATAAAACTCCCCCCAAAAAGACTGAGGCCAAAAACGCTCCCAAAAAGCCCAGGCGTATATAGCTGAGCATAAATGGCCTTCGGATAAAGCCTTCGGTAGCCCCGACCAGTTGCATGGTTTTGATAACCAGTCGTTTGGAGTAGATCGAAAGCCGAATCGAACTGTTGATCAATAAAAGCGCTACAAGAATAAAGATTATACTGGCTGCTAATAACCAGTAGCTAATTTTTTCAATATTTGCACTGAGCAATTCCAGCAAAGGTTGGTCGTAATATACCTCATCGACAAAATCGAATTTGGCATAATCTGTACTTAATTTTTCGATAAACGAAGGGGTGACGTATTGGGCATTAAAATAAACATCAATGGATGCGAGTAGCGGGTTATATCCCAAAAACTCCATAAAATCTTCTCCAATTTCTGCTGCGTGCTGGGCTGCAGCTTCTTCTTTAGAAACAAAGTTTACCTGACGGGTTGCGGCTTCGAGTTGTAAACTTTTTTGAAGTTGGGTAACGTCGATATCCCGGGCATTGTCTTTTAAGAAAATCGTTAGGGCAATTTGCTCTTTAAAATGATCGGCTACTTTTTTGGAATTGAGCAACAGCAATCCCAACACACCCACCAAGAACAATACCAAGGTAATGCTCAGCACCACTGATGCGTATGAGCTCAGCAATCTTCTTTTTTGAAATTTTTCTTCGGAGTTAGCAGCCAAAAGGGTTGGTTTTATGAAGTAAAAATAAGAAACCCTTACAAATTCATGGGGAAGGGCTTGAAACTTTTTTCCTTTGCTGCAATAAACGTATTTTTACAGCTTTAAAAAAAGCAGCCAAGTGAAGTACACTTTCCTGGACATTGAAAAACGTTGGCAAGCCTATTGGGCTGAGAACAAGACCTATCAAGCCGCCACCGATAGCGAATTGCCCAAATATTATGTATTGGATATGTTTCCCTATCCATCGGGAGCTGGGCTGCATGTGGGCCACCCTCTGGGGTATATCGCCACCGATGTCTATGCCCGTTTTAAACGCCATCAAGGCTTTAATGTATTGCATCCGCAAGGCTATGATTCTTTTGGCCTACCGGCCGAGCAATACGCCATCCAAACCGGACAACACCCCGCCATTACTACCGAAAATAATATCAACCGGTACCGTGAGCAACTCGATCGTATGGGGTTTTCTTTCGATTGGAGTCGTGAGGTGCGGACTTCTGCCCCCGATTATTACCGATGGACCCAATGGATTTTTTTACTGCTTTTTGATGCCTATTATTGTCAACAAGACGACCGGGCTAAGCCCATTTCAGAACTGATACACCGTTTTGAACAGGATGGGAATCACCACATAAAGGCTGTTTGTGATGCCGATACACCAGCGTTTACAGCGGCGGAGTGGAAAGCTTTTTCGGAGGATGAAAAACAAAAAATACTGTTACACTACCGTTTGGCGTATTTGGCCGAAACAGAAGTGAATTGGTGCCCGGAACTGGGAACCGTTTTGGCCAACGATGAAATCATCAATGGGGTATCTGAACGGGGTGGATATCCAGTGACCAAAAAGAAAATGAAACAATGGAGCATGCGGATTGGCGCCTATGCCGAACGCTTGTTGCAAGGTCTTGAAAAAATCGACTGGCCGGAGTCGCTCAAAGAGATACAGCGCAACTGGATTGGCAAATCGGTTGGGGCATCCGTCCAATTTGAAGTGGCCGATCACGATGCTGTACTATCGGTCTTTACCACCCGGCCGGACACCTTATTTGGGGTGACCTTTATGACTTTGGCCCCCGAACTGGAATTGGTGCAACAAATCACGACCGACGCTCAAAAAGAAGCGGTACAAGCCTATATCGAAGCTACGGCCCAACGCTCAGAGCGTGACCGTATGGCCGATGTCAAAACCATCAGCGGGGTGTTTACCGGAGCCTATGCGCTTCACCCATTTACCCAAAAGCGCATCCCCATTTGGATAGGCGATTATGTATTGGCCGGTTATGGTACGGGCGCGGTTATGGCTGTACCCTGTGGTGACCAGCGGGACTATGATTTTGCCAAACATTTTGACTTGCCCATTGTCAATATTTTTGAAGGTGCCGATATTTCAGAAAAGGCCTTTGATGACAAAACGGGCGTAAAACTCACCGGCTCCGATTTCCTCGACGGATTAGATTATAAACAAGCGATCAAAAAAGTAATCGAGGTTTTGGAAAAAGAAAAGCGAGGTGCTGGAACGGTTAATTACCGCTTACGAGACGCCATCTTTAGCCGTCAACGCTATTGGGGAGAACCCATCCCTATTTATTACAAAGCCGGCCTACCCGTTGCGTTGACTAAGGAAGACCTACCCCTTGTTTTGCCCGAAGTAGAAAATTATTTACCCACACCCGAGGGGGCTCCACCACTGGGGAATGCAAGTCATTGGGCCTGGGACGAAAAACAGTGCAAAGTAGTGTCAAATACCTTGATTGACCATCAAACGGTTTTTCCACTCGAACTCAATACCATGCCTGGCTGGGCCGGAAGTTCTTGGTATTTTAACCGCTATATGGACCCCCACAACGAAACCGCTTTTGCCAGCAAAAAAGCCCTGCAGTATTGGAAGGAAGTCGATTTATATCTGGGGGGAAGCGAACACGCAACGGGTCACCTGTTGTACTCCCGGTTTTGGCAAAAATTCCTATACGACCTGCAATGGGTGCCAGTGGATGAATATGCCAAAAAACTCATCAATCAGGGAATGATACTGGGCACTTCGGCGGTGATTTACCGTGAGCGAGGTACTCAAAATTATATTTCAAAAAATAAAATTGCCCATCGTGAGGTTGAGCCCCTGCGGGTGGATGTAAGTTTGGTTAATGCATCCGATCAGCTCGATATCGAGGCCCTTAGACAATGGCAGCCCCAATTTGCCGATGCACAATTTAAGATGGAGGATGGACATTTTATAGTAGCCCGCGAAGTCGAAAAGATGTCAAAGTCCAAATACAATGTGGTCAATCCCGATCATATTTGTGAAACCTATGGTGCCGATACCCTGCGTATGTATGAAATGTTTTTGGGACCCATCGAACAAGCCAAGCCCTGGAATACGGCCGGGATTTCAGGTGTGCACGGTTTCCTTAAAAAGTTTTGGCGTCTTTTTTATAGCGATGAGCAATGGATACTCAACGACAAACCCGCCTCAGCGGAAGCCCAAAAAATCCTACACCAAACCATCAAAAAAGTGACCGAAGATATCGGCCAATTTTCTTTCAATACCTGTGTTAGTTCGTTTATGATTTGTGTCAATCAACTCACCACCGCCGACTGTCATAGCCGTGAAGTATTGGAACCTCTTGTTGTTTTACTCGCTCCTTTTGCACCGCATATCGCCGAAGAACTTTGGCATGCCCTAGGCCACACTACTTCGGTGACCAAGGCTCCTTATCCAAAGTATAACCCCCAATACCTTGTCGAGTCTACTAAAGAATATCCCGTTTCGTTTAATGGGAAAATGCGTTTTAAACTGGCTCTACCCATGGATATGGATCGGGAAGCGATAACAGCAAAGGTGCTAGCTGACGAACAAACCCAAAAATATTTAGAAGGAAACCCGCCTAAAAAGGTCATCGTGGTTCCCGGTAAAATCATCAATATTGTTTGTTGATATGACTCCTTGGCAAATTGAAATCATCGGGTTGGTTGCTGCAGTGCTGACCACCTTTGCGTTTGTCCCGCAGGTGCTAAAAATTTGGCGAAACAAAAATGCAGCTGGGGTTTCGTTAACCATGTATTTGGTACTGTTTACAGGTATTTTACTGTGGTTAGCCTATGGTATTTTACTCGACCGTTTGGCCATTATTTTGGCCAATAGTGTCACGGCTTGCTTACAATTAATCATTATTGTTTTAAAGTTTAAACACCGTTAAAAATTAAAATCGAATCGCTCATAATTTGTTATTTTTGAAATAAAAAATTCATGTATTACCTACTTATTATTCTCATTGCTATAGCCAGTATGGCGGTAAGCAGTCAACTTAAACGAAAATTCAAAAAGTATTCACAAACCCGTTTGCAAAACGGTATGAGTGGAAAGGAGGTAGCCGAGCAAATGCTTGCTGATCACGGTATTCGTGGGGTACGCGTGGTTTCTACACCCGGCATGCTCACCGACCATTATAATCCCAAGACCAAAACAGTCAATTTGAGTGAGGCGGTCTATTCGGAGCGCAATGCAGCCGCCGCGGCTGTAGCTGCCCACGAATGTGGCCATGCCGTGCAACATGCACAAGGCTACGAGTGGCTCACTATGCGCTCTACACTAGTGCCTATGGTAAGTGTGGCCTCGAACCTATCGGTATGGGTAATTTTTGGGGGGTTAGTCTTGATGCAAACCTTACCTCTGGGCCGAACGATTGCCATGCTTGGTGTGGTCTTATTTGGAATGGGGACACTTTTTAGTTTTATCACCTTACCTGTAGAATACGATGCAAGTAATCGGGCATTGGCTTGGCTACGCCGAAAAAATATCGTCACGCAACAAGAATACGCCGGTGCAGAGGATGCCCTAAAATGGGCGGCACGCACCTATGTCGTGGCTGCTTTGGGTTCACTGGCAACGTTGATTTATTTTGCCCTTAGAGTAGCGGGTTCTTCACGCGATTGATTAAATCCCTACCTGGCGATTAATTTGCTGGTCGAGTGAAATAAACGTCTCGGTTCTCGAAACCCCTTCGATGGTTTGAATTTCCCGGTTAAGCAATTCCATAAGGTGGGCATTGTCCCGACAAAGGATTTTGATAAAGACACTCCAATTACCGGTGGTATAGTGACATTCGATTACCTCGGGAATTTTCTTTAAGCGTTGCACCGCTTCCGGATTACGCATGGCCTTATCGAGAAAAATACCTACAAAAGCACGTGTTTTATAGCCCAGCACCTTTTCGTTGACCATCAGTTGAGAGCCGCTGATAACCCCTTCGCGTTCTAGTTTTTTGAGCCGTTGATGAACCGCTGTGCCCGATATGCCCACTTGTGTGGCCAGATGATTAATTGATTGTCGGGCATTTTCCATCAATGCCCGTAGAATGATTTTATCAATTCCATCGAGTTGCAGGGTATGGTCTGAAGTCGTGGCCATAATTTTTTTATTTAAATTTAAACATTAGCTGGAGAGTAAGTCATATCGAATGAACAAAAAAATAGTTTTAACTGGAGGGGTATTGATGTTTTTGGGTGTTATTTTGGCTGCTTTGGGAAGTCACGCATTAGCCGCAGTGGCCACACCCAAAATCCAATCTGCTTTTGATACCGGTGTACGATTTTTGATCTATCACGGCTTGGTTTTTTTGATTTTTGGAGGGTCTTCACTTCAAAAAAAACAGGCGGTAGTAGGGAGTTTTAGACCATTACTAGTGGGTGTAGTCATGTTTAGCGGAAGTATTTTTGTGACTGCCGCATTAAAAATCCTTGAAATTGACACCTCTTCCCTATGGTGGGTTACACCCTTGGGGGGAGGAATCATACTGTTTGGATGGGCTGTGTTTATATACCAGCTAATACAAAGCGCCTAATTATTTTCCGTTGACCCCTGTAATGTATTTTTCGATGGCCATAGTCATCGAGGGGGTTTCGGGTGTTGGCGCTTTGATGTCGATCCTTAACTTGGCCTGATCTGCAGCGGCTACCGTACTGTTGCCAAAAACGGCTATACGGGTGTCATTTTGTTTAAAATCAGGGAAATTTTTAAACAAAGATTCGATGCCCGAAGGACTGAAAAAGACCAAGATGTCATAGTACACATCACGTAGGTCCGACAAATCACTGACCACCGTTTTATAGAGCTGGGCCCGTGTCCACTGAACACCGATTTTGTCTAAGGCCTCAGGAATCGAAGATTTTAAAATATCTGAGCTGGGCAACAAAAATTTTTCTTTGCTGAATTTTTGAAATACCTGTGCCAAATCATCGATATTACGTTCACCTACATAAATTTTTCTTTTGCGGTAAAGCACATATTTTTGAAGGTAGAAAGCCACCGCCTCCGATTGGCAAAAGTATTTTGTTGTGTCCGGTACCTTATACCGCATTTCTTCCGTCAATCTAAAAAAATGATCTACGGCATTTCTACTGGTGAGGATGATGTTGTCAAACTGCGCAAAATCAACCTTTTGTTGGCGAACCTCCTTGGCGGTCACTCCTTCTACATGGATAAAAGGGCGAAAATCGACCTTTAGCTTGTGCTTGTCTATCAGGCGTTGATAGGGTGACTTGTCGGTGGCTGGCTGGGGTTGAGAAACCAAGATGGTTTTCACTTTCATAAATTCAAATTTTGGTTCGTTCTCACAAGAGTTGGTAACGATGCGCTACCCAAATCCAAGGGAGAATTTTGAAGGCACAAAAATACAAAATTAAATAAATCCAAGGTTTAAAACCGAGCATGAATATGCTGGAATAAGTATAAATAGCAAAAAACAAATGAAAGCTGACCAAAATAACAAACCCGTATAATAGCATGTTTGCGGTCGAAAATGGCCCAAAACTATAAAGGGTTATAACCAAGAGGGCAAATAGAGAAAACAAACCGTTTAGGGCGATGTTTTTAAACACGATATAATTGGATATAGTTTGTAAATCGGTCAACCAAACCAAGCCTTTCAATACCAGGTAACGCACCGCTACTATCCCACTTAATAACAAAACAAGGGATAGGTACTCTTGCCCAGAAAAGGCAATAAGTCCGCGATGATAAAGCCCAAAAAAAAGCAAAAAACCATAGCTGAGGACACTGATAAACAATAGGATGATTTGAAAACTTCGCAAACGACTCACTTCACGATCTCCACCAAAGATTCGGAGGTAGGTGGTAAACTCAAAAAAGCGAATAAAAATTTTACTTTCAAACGAATGGGTACGATAGGCCTGAACCAAAACCACAAAAACGAAAAACAATACGAGAGTCACCCAACTGCTACTGACGGTATTGAGTTGTTGCCACATTGGTGTTTTGATTATTGCGGTTATTCGATAGAATTGCCACAAAGATACTAAGGTTTTGTATTTTTGACTTCCATGCAAGAGCTGTTAATTATTGTCCCAACCTATAACGAGGTCGAAAATATCGAAGCCTTGGTCCGTGAATTGCTCAGCCTGCCCCTCCCGTTGGATATATTGGTGGTGGACGATCAATCTCCGGATGGTACGGGTGCCAAAGTCAAAGCGTTGATGCAGGAGTTTAAAGCACATTTGTTTCTCGAAGAACGCCAACAAAAACAAGGTTTAGGAAAGGCCTATTTACATGGTTTTCAATGGGCACAACGCCGACGATATACCTATGTTTTTGAGATGGATGCCGATTTTTCACATGACCCGGCTGCTTTGCCTGGTTTGTTTGACGTACTCAAAGAAAAAGCCGACTTGGTTGTCGGTTCCCGATACAGCAATGGCATCACTGTAGTAAACTGGCCTCTGTCGCGAATTTTCCTCTCGTATTTTGCCTCGGTCTACGTACGGGCCATTACGGGGATGCCCGTAAAAGATCCTACTGCAGGCTATGTGGGGTACCGAACATCGGTTTTTGCCTCAATCAATCTTGACCAAATCCGTTTTGTAGGCTATGCTTTTCAAATTGAAATGAAATATAAGGCGTGGAAAAATGGGGCCCGTATCGTCGAATGCCCCATTATTTTTAAAAACCGTGAAAAAGGAACCTCCAAAATGAATGGCTCGATAATTTGGGAGGCCCTTTATGCTGTATTATTTTTGCGTATGCAATACCTATTTAAAAAACGCCCATGAAATCGACCCTGATCCAACACGCTACCATAATCAACGAAGGGGTTGCACAAGTGGCCGATTTGCGAATTCGTGGGGCGTATATCGAAGCCATTGCACCGGTACTCACCCCACTCGAAAATGAAGATTGCATAGACGCGACCGGCTGTTATTTACTGCCTGGACTGATCGATGATCAAGTCCATTTTAGAGAACCCGGTTTGACCCACAAAGCGTGTATTGAGAGTGAGTCCCAAGCGGCCATTGCGGGAGGGATTACCTCCTTTATCGAAATGCCCAACACCCAGCCACAGACCACTACCCTAGAGGCCTATCAAGATAAACTAGACCGCGCTCAAAAAACCTCGGCAGCCAACTACTCCTTTATGTTCGGTGGCACCAATGACAATTTGGAAGTCCTCAAGCAATTGGATAAAAACAAGGTGGCGGGAATCAAACTTTTTTTGGGATCCTCTACCGGGAATATGCTGGTGGATAATCCCGAGGTGTTGCGTGAAATTTTTTCCAGCACCGACCTGGTCATCGCTGCACATTGCGAGGATGAACAAACCATACGCGAAAACCTGCAAGCCCATATTGATACCTACGGCGAAGAGATACCCATCGAAAAACACCCGGTGATACGCAGCGAAGCAGCCTGTTATATATCTTCTTCTCAAGCCATTGCCCTGGCCAAAGAAACCGGAGCTCGGTTACACGTATTCCACGTGTCAACCGCCAAAGAAACCGCTCTTTTTCAAAATGACATTCCCCTTAAGGATAAAAAAATTACCGCTGAAGTGTGTACCCATCACCTGTTGTTTTCGGACGAAGATTATGCCGAAAAAGGAACCCTGATCAAATGGAACCCTGCGGTGAAAAAAGCCAGTGATCGTGAGGCTCTCTGGGAGGCGCTCAATGATGATCGTCTCGATATTTTGGCGACCGATCATGCCCCTCACACCTTGGCCGAAAAACAGCAGCCCTATCTCAAGGCTCCCTCAGGAGGACCTCTGGTGCAACATGCCCTTCCGGCCTTATTGACCGCCGTCAACAAGGGGAAAATCACCCTCCAAAAAGTGGTCGAAAAAGCCTGCCACAATCCCGCTATTTTGTTTGATATCGAAAAAAGAGGCTTCCTTAGAACAGGGTATTTTGCCGATTTGGTATTGGTTGATTTAGATCAGTCCTTTGAGGTAAACAAAGCCGATTTGCTATACCAATGCCAGTGGTCACCCTTTGAAGGCACTTTGTTTACCGGAGTGGTCAAAACAACCTTTGTCAATGGACACAAAGTATATGATCAAGGGCAGATTTTAGAAAAAAATGCCGGAAGGCAATTAACGTTTACGCGATGATTAAAAAGGGAAGTTTTTTTGGTATATACTTGGTTTTAGTGACTTTGTTCGCCTGTGAAAACCATGGTGTAGCCAAGCCCGACCAATTGATTCCAGAAGCCCAAATGGAAAAAATTTTGTTGGACATCGTCATCATGAAAGCGACCAAAAGTAATTACCGGGGCAAACTCAGTCACGACAGTATTTTTGGGGACCAATACATCTACAAAAAATACAATATTACAGCCGAGCAACTCAAAGAAAGCGAGCTGTACTACTCTAAAATTCCCAAAATCTATGCGCGTATGCACCGCGACGTTTTAAGTAGACTCGAACAAATTAGCGACAGTTTGGAACGGGTGATTCGGGTCGAAAAAGAAGAAAAAATAAAAAGCAACGAGGTTCGTTAGTCCTTTTTGATTACTTCTATAAGTGTTTCCTCTAGCGGTTGATAACCAAACTTGGGTAAAGCAGCGAGGATTTTTTGTCCATCATAGGTCGAAGTTTCTGAAAGCGTTTGCACCAATCCCTTCGAAAGGGTTTTTGGTTTGATGCGCAGCAAAGCCAAAACGCTATCGACAAGCCAAAGCCCTTTTAAAACGCCCTTGGATAGGTGTTTGCCGCGGCCGGGCAATTGATGGGTTTGTATAAGTTTTTCGAGGAAATTTTTATAGGAACTATTTTCTGCCACCAATACAAAGTCTTGATTTTTGAGGGGGCTCTTCATCAGCGAGTGTAGCACTGTGACCACGTCATCAACACTAACAAATCCTGTGCTTCCATCGGTATAATAATATTTTTTTCGTGAAGCATAGGCGATTGCTTTTTGCAGGGGCCCGGTCCGGTGGCTGTTTCCCAAAATCACTCCCGGATGAACGATGACCACATCCAGTCCTTCTTGAGCACCGCGCCAAACTTCGAGCAGTGCTTGGCGTTTTGAGTAGCTGTAGGCCGTTCGGGGAGTGTCGTTATTCCAGGGGGTGTCTTCACGAAGTACAGCGTCTTGCGACTCGTTGCCCAAAGCAGCGACTGAGCTGACAAAGGCTAGTTTTTTTACCCCGTATTTTAGACATAGATTGACGATATTGGCAGTTCCCTCAGCATTGGTCTTTATCAACTCTGGGGCCTTTTCTTCGGTCATTTCGACGGCAGCGGCACAATGGTAAACCCATTGTACTTTTTCAAAAGCAGGGGCAAGGGCCCCCAGATCAGTTAGGGAAGCCTTGACCCAACGAATGTCTTCCCAAGCAGCGGATTTTTTGGGATGCTTTTTTTTGAGTGCTGAAAGGAGTTGATCTTTGCGGTATTCACTACGGTAAATTGCCACAAAGGGAGTGCCATCATCAATCAATGTTTCCAACAACAAACCGCCCACCAAGCCTGTGGCACCCGTGATTAATACCATGGCCCAAAAATACTCTTTTTTAAAGGGTCTTTTTTGTTTTCGAACAGAAATCTATCTTTGCAATTCAACACAGCGACTATGCCTAAAAATTTTGTTGAAGAACTGCGCTGGCGCGGAATGCTTCACGATATCATGCCTGATACAGAAACCTATCTGGAGCAAAACCCCACTTCGGGTTATATTGGGTTTGATCCCACGGCCGATTCCTTGCACATTGGAAGTTTGGTGCAAATCATGATTCTGATGCATTTCCAACGGGCAGGTCACCGACCCATTGCCTTAGTGGGTGGAGCCACCGGTATGATCGGTGATCCCTCGGGCAAGTCCGATGAACGGAATCTGTTGGATGCTGCTACACTAGAAAAAAACAGCAAGGGAATAGAAATGCAATTACGTCGTTTTTTGGATTTTGATACCCAAGAAGATCGTGCAGCACGCTTGGTCAATAATTATGACTGGATGAAATCCTACAGTTTGATTGATTTTTCGCGTGAGATAGGAAAGCATCTGACGGTCAATTATATGATGTCCAAAGATTCGGTAAAAAAACGATTGGGCAGTGATGCTAAAGTCGGGATGTCCTTTACCGAATTTACCTATCAATTGCTCCAGGGCTATGACTTTTTGTACCTCTATGAGTACATGGATTGCAAAATTCAGATGGGGGGTAGTGATCAATGGGGCAATATTACGACAGGCACCGAATTGATTCGTCGCAAGGTAGCCGGAAAAGCTTTTGCGCTAACGTGTCCCTTAATCACCAAAGCCGATGGCACCAAATTTGGTAAAACTGAAGGGGGGAATGTTTGGTTGGATAAAACACGGACCTCGCCCTACAAATTTTACCAATATTGGCTAAACACCTCGGATGAAGATGCCCAGAGCTATATCAAAATTTTCACTTTCCTAGAGCGTCCAGAAACAGAAGCGCTGATTGCCGAGCATCAAGCGGCTCCTCATGAACGGATTTTACAAAAAAAGCTAGCCGAAGAAGTTACGCTTTTGGTGCATGGGCAAGAAGACTATCAGAAAGCGCTCCAAGCATCGCAAATCCTTTTTGGAAAATCGACTGCCGAAGACCTCAAGGGCTTAGACACCCAAACCTTTTTGGAAGTGTTTGAAGGGGTTACCCAAGCCCAAATTCACCGTGCCGATTTGGATTCAGGATTGGATATGATTGCGGCCCTTTCGGGCCAAACCCAATTTTTAAATTCCAACGGTGAAGCCCGAAGAGCCTTAAAGGAAAATTCTATCGCAGTCAACAAACAAAAGGTACAGGAAGATTATATCTTGACAGCGCAGGATTTGATTGACGGGCAGTATATTCTTTTGCAACGCGGAAAGAAAAATTACTTTATCCTACACATCGTCGATTAAAGCACCATCAAATTGCAACCTCTTATTTCGGCTTCATCAAACCGGCCCAATACCTCAAACTCCCCCGAGGGATAGACACGTCCTAAATCTTGGGTTGCGATAAACGCACAACTGTCTTGATTGGCCAAGTCGATGATGTTGAGACCGCCAATTTGTCCCGCTGCCGCCAATGCAAATGGGTCTGAGGTGTCACGCGCCAAAACACGCATCCAGGGAGGGGTTTTAAAACGCCCATGGTTAGGGGCATAGGCTTGAGAGAGTAACTCGGTCATCCCGTATTCCGAATGTATTTCGGAAACCCCAAAGTATTTTTTTAAATCACGGTGTAATTCTTCGCGAACCATTTCTTTTCTTCGCCCTTTCATGCCACCGGTTTCCATGATAATGGTGTGTTTTAGCGACAGGGGAAATCGGGCCCCAAAATCCAACAACGCAAAAGAAACCCCAATCAAGAGGGTGGGCTGTTGTTGTTTTTCTAGGGAAGCAAGTTGCTCAGCCAAGGCAGCGTAGTCGTCGAGGTAAAAACCACTGGCGGTGTGTTGCGACTGTTCAATCCAATCGGAGACCATATAGACCAATGAAGAACCTGTTCTTTCGAGGTAGGCAGGTAGTAGCGCCAGTACGGCATAGCGACTGATATCACCATAAAATTGCTGAAAACAACTTCTAAAACTCGCTTGATAAAGTTGAAGATTGGGAACAAAATGTTTGGATACCGTCGAAGCCGTTGTGCCACTTGAGGTAAAATAAAAATCCGTAGGTAGCCCTTCGGATACGACTCGTTTGGTTTTAAAAAACTCAATGGGAAGAAAGGGCAAATCGGCTATCTGATCTACACGGTCGGGGTCTTTATGAACCAAGTCGCAATACGACCGATAAACGGCATTCTGGGCATATTGACGGCGAAAAGTTTCCCATACAAATTGGTCTAAATCAATCCCTGATGGATCGGCCAAAAAAGCTGAAATTGCCTTACTGCTCATGAAGCAAAATTACCAAAAACTGGGGGTTTATTTAATGCACCACCAATCGTTTTAGGCCTGTTTTTTGGTCTTGTTGTACCTTGAAAATATAAATACCGGTGGTCAAAAAACGCAAATGCAGTTGTTCCTCCTGAGTTTTGACTTGGTAAACCAAATTCCCCAACAGATCATAAATAAAAATAGTTTTCGTTCCTGCCGTTTGCAGTTTAAGGGTTAATAAACCATTTTTTAAGGGATTGGGAAAAATCTCAAAAGGCAATGTATGCGAGCCTTCATCGGTCTGTTGTTGAAATGATTGACTGTAAGCCACAGTTCCGCCCGTGCAGAAAAGGATTAGGATAAGGAAACGAAGTAGTTTCATGGCGGTAACTTGAGGTTTATAAAAATACGCAAAACAACTCGGACTAAAAAACACCAAGCTATTAACAATATGTTAACCTACATTACGGATAGATTCTTAATTTTAGGGAGAAATTCACAGACATGAAAAAAAGTGAGCTCAAGATATTGTTGGTTGATGACGAACCGGATGTTCTGGAAATTCTGGGTTTTAATTTGGAAAACGAGGGGTATCAGGTGTTTAAGGCCAAAGACGGTCTGGGCGCGATCAAGCAGTCCGAAAAAATACTCCCTCACTTAATCATCATGGATGTGATGATGCCCAACCTCGATGGAATCGAAGCCTGTGAAATCATTCGAAAAAACGACAAACTACAACAAACGGTCATCATGTTTTTGACTGCCCGTGGCGAAGATTTCTCCTATGTTGCTGCCTTTGAGGCGGGGGCCGATGACTACGTGACCAAACCCATTAAACCCAAAGTGCTGATTTCTAAAGTAAAAGGACTGCTGCGACGGTTTAAAAAATCGGAACCTCAAGATTTGGTTATTCGTATAGGGGACCTGGTCATCGATAAAGAAGAATATAAAGTGACCAAAAACAGCGAGGCATTTACCCTGCCGCGTAAGGAATTTGAGCTCCTTTTTTTGCTTGCCTCCAAACCCGAAAAAGTGTTTAAACGGGATAAAATCATGGAAAAAGTGTGGGGCAGTGAAGTGGTGGTTGGCGACCGAACCATCGATGTACATATCCGTAAATTACGAGAAAAAGTAGGAGACGAATATTTCAAAACCGTCAAGGGCGTAGGGTATAAATTTATAACCTTAGATTAGTACGCTTGTTGAATAAAAACAACTTTAGGCTTTCCTTTCTTATTGCCAACTTGCTGCTGTTGTTTAGCGTAGTATTGCTTGTAGGCTTGTATTTTTTTGGGGTAATCCCTCTGCTTTTAAACGATTCTCGGGTCGTGTTGGTTTTGGTTTTACAGTATTTGTTTTCGTTTTTTTTGGTGTATTACCGCATCGAAAAATTTATTTTAAAAAAGGTTTCTCAGCTCTACACCGACCTAACCCCCATCGAATATTCGACCAACCAAAAGGCCATCAAGACCGATATGGAAGCCTTGTCCAAAAGTTTGAAAAAATTTGCCTCCGACCGAAAGCTGGAAATTGAATTACTGAAGGACAAAGAAAATTACCGAAAAGAATTTATTGGGAACATCTCCCACGAATTAAAAACCCCTCTTTTTACCATTCAAGGGTATATACTTACCCTTTTGGAAGGTAATGTCAAAGACAAAAAAACCCGGCAGAAATACCTAAAAAGAACCTCCAAGGGCGTAGATCGATTAATCTACATCATCCGGGATTTGGATTTGATTACCCAGTTTGAGTCGGGTGTCAAAACCATCGAAAGGCATACGTTTAATGTGCTTGAGCTGATAAACAATGTGTTTGAACTCATGGAAATTCAAGCTACCAAAAACAAAATCTCCCTGGAATTAGACAATGATTACCCCCAACCCATCTGGGTGCATGCCGATGAAGAACGTATCATGCAGGTATTGACCAACTTGGTGGCCAACTCCCTTAAATACGGCATCGAAAATGGTACGACCGAAGTGAGTGTAAAAAATCTGACCGAAGATAAAATATTGATACGCGTGACCGATAACGGAGAGGGCATCGAAAAAGACCATCTTCCCCGACTATTTGAACGGTTTTATCGGGTCGATAAATCGGGTAATCGTGCCCAAGGGGGTTCTGGCTTGGGCTTGGCCATCGTTAAACACATCATCGAGGCACATCAAGAAAAAATATTTGTCGAAAGTACCCTGGGAGTAGGTTCAGAATTTTCATTTACTTTACAGCGGGCGACCAAAGCACAAATCGACGCCCGAAAAACTGAACGTTAACCGTGGGAAGTAAAAATAAACTTAAGCGTTTTAAAGAAAACGAAACCTTTTCGAATGTCCTCCAACCGACACGTGACACCCTCGAAAAAAATGAATTTAAGCACAAAGGACGTTGGGCTACTTTTTTTCAAAATGACCATCCGATTGTGCTTGAGTTGGGTTGTGGCAAAGGCGAGTACACCGTTTATCTAGCCCAAAAATACCCACACTACAATTTTATTGGTATCGACATCAAAGGGGCGCGCTTTTGGCGGGGTGCTAAAACCGCTCTAGAAAATCAACTGGCCAATGTAGCTTTTGTTCGCACGCAAATTGAGCTAGTCGATCGGCTTTTTGCTTCCCAAGAAGCCGATGAAATTTGGATTACATTTCCCGACCCACAGATCAAATTCAAACGGACCAAGCACCGTTTGCTCAACCCAACTTTTTTGGATACCTACAACCGCATTCTAAAAAAAGAAGGGGTCATACACCTAAAGACCGATAGTGAGTTTCTCCACGGTTACACCCTAGGATTGTTGCAACAAACCCCTTCGGTGATCTTGTATGCCCATCACGATATTTACCGCAATCCGCACGCCCCCGAAGAAGCCGTATCGGTTCAGACGTTTTACGAAAAACAATTTCTAGAGCAGGGCAAGGCCATCACCTACCTTAAGTTTCAATGGAGACCCCATGGCACTTCAAGCTAATTTTTTTGAAAAAGTATATGCCGTGGTGCGTCAAATCCCCGAAGGAAGGGTCACGTCCTATGGTGCGATAGCACGCTATATAGGCGCTCCCCAAAGTGCTCGTATGGTAGGCTATGCAATGAATGCCGCCCACAGCCTTCCGGATGTTCCTGCCCAACGGGTGGTGAATCGCCAAGGACTATTGACAGGCAAACACCATTTTGCGGGGACAAGGCTGATGCAACAATTACTCGAAAATGAAGGGCTTCATATTCGTAAAGATCAAGTACAAGATTTTGACCGTGTTTTTTGGGATCCCTCCAAAGAACTTCCTCCCTTTGAAATCGACGTATAACTTTTTTATCTGCAGGCGGTACAGTATATTTGCAAGAAGTTTTTGACCCCTGAGCGATGAGCGTCCAAAAAGAAAAAATTCGACAAGCACTGGAACAATTGACCCCCCCGGGTGGCGGCCAAAACCTTGTGGAAAGTGGCGCGTTGCAAAACATTTTAATCTTCGAAAATCAGGTGGACATCGACTTGCAACTGGCCAACCCCAGCTTGCAAGCCCGAAAAAAAATGGAAGCTGAGGTCGTGCGATGCATCACTGAACAGGTGGATGCCGACCTCCAAGTAAAGGTAAATATACGCGTAACCACCCCAGCCCCCCAACAAGCGATCAAAGGAAATCCCATTCCCGGTATAGATAACATCATCGCCGTAGCTTCGGGCAAAGGTGGAGTGGGCAAGTCTACCGTGACCAGTAATTTGGCCGTTTCTTTAGCACAAAAAGGGTTTAAGGTAGGTATACTTGATGCAGACATTTATGGACCTTCTATCCCGATTATGTTTGACGTAGAGGGTGCACGACCCCTAGCGGTCAACGTAGAGGGAAAATCCAAAATGGAGCCGGTCGAAAACTATGGGGTTAAGATACTTTCCATTGGTTTTTTCACCGAAAAAGACCAAGCCGTTATTTGGCGGGGACCCATGGCCGCCAAGGCTTTAAATCAACTGATTTTTGACGCCAATTGGGGCACACTGGATTTTTTGCTGATCGACCTGCCTCCCGGTACAGGAGACATCCATCTAAGCATTGTACAAGCCCTACCCCTTAATGGTGCAGTGGTGGTGAGTACCCCTCAAAATATCGCCCTCGCTGATGCCCGAAAAGGGATTGCCATGTTTCAACAAGAAAGCATCAACGTGCCCGTATTGGGAATCATCGAAAACATGGCCTATTTTACCCCCGACGAACTGCCGGACAAACGCTATTATATTTTTGGCAAACAAGGTGCCGAACATTTAGCGGCGGACAAAAACGTACCATTTTTGGGTGGTTTGCCCTTGGTGCAAAGTGTACGTGAAGCCGCTGACGTTGGTCGCCCCGCTGCCCTACAAGAAAACACCCCTTTACGTATAGCTTTCGATACGGTGGCAGAAAATACGGTCGCTCAACTTATTGCCCGTAACACACACCTGCCACCCTCCAAAGCAGTTGCTATAACCACTATGGCCGGATGTTCGGCCGTGAAAACCTAACCTATGGAAACAAACACCCTTCAGGAAAAAGTGTTGTATGCACTGGATGAAATTCGTCCTTTTTTGGCCTCCGATGGAGGAGACATTTCTTTGGTGGCTATCGAAAATGAAAAAATAGTCAAGGTGCAGTTGCATGGTGCATGTGTTTCTTGCACGGTCAATCAAATGACCCTCAAATCGGGGGTGGAGATGACCATCAAAAAATATGCCCCACAAATTGAACAAGTAATCAATGTGGAACCCCTAGACCAAAAATGATCCAAACCGACATTCTGATTATTGGGGCCGGACCTACCGGACTGTTTGCTGTATTCGAAGCGGGATTACTCAAGCTACGGTGCCATTTGATCGATTCTTTGCCCCAACCAGGAGGGCAATGTGCCGAAATTTATCCCAAAAAGCCCATCTATGATATTCCTGCCCAGCCCGAAATTTTGGCCGGGGATCTCATTGATAACCTCATGCAACAAATTGCGCCTTTCGAACCGGGATTTACATTAGGTGAACAGGCAGAAACAATCGAAAAAACAGCGGAGGGTCATTTTATAGTCACAACCGATAAAGGAACCCAACACCAGGCGCCCGTTATTGCGATTGCGGGAGGACTAGGAACCTTTACCCCGCGTAAACCCGAATTGAACAATCTGGCTTTTTATGAAAATAAGGGGGTTGACTATATGATCAAAGCACCCGAAAAATACCGAAACAAAAACGTTCTCATTGCCGGAGGGGGTGACTCTGCCCTAGATTGGACGATCTACTTGGCCGAAATTGCGGCCTCGGTTACCTTGGTTCATCGGCGTTCAGAGTTTCGAGGAGCCTTGGATTCGGTCGATAAAATTCAGGTACTTAAAGACCAAGGAAAAATAAACATAATCGCCCCGGCAGAAGTGACTGCCTTAAAAGGTCAGTCCCAACTCGAATCCGTGACCATCAACTGCGAGGGGGTTGAGCAACACCTAGCTACCGATTACTTTATTCCCCTCTTTGGGCTTACACCCAAACTCGGTCCTATAGCGCAGTGGGGATTAACCCTAGAAAAAAATGCCATCAAGGTCGATAATAGCCTCGATTACCAAACCAACATTCCAGGGATTTATGCCATTGGAGATGTCAATACCTATCCCGGGAAACTCAAATTGATTCTCTGCGGATTTCATGAGGCTACCCTGATGTGTCAAAGTGCTTTTCAACGTATTTATCCCAACAAGCGAAATATTCTAAAATACACGACTGTAAGTGGGGTAGAGGGCTTTGACGGTTCGAAAAAAGAAGCTCCAAAATCGATCATTAAAAAAATACAGTGATGGACAACGAAATCACCTTCGAAGTCATCGATCGCGAGGGCCAAGTGCATCAAATTCAAGGACCTACGGATATGTCCTTTAGTTTGATGGAAATATGTCGTGCTTCTGACTTGCCCATCGAGGGTACCTGTGGCGGAATGGCTCTATGTGCTTCTTGTCATTGCTATATCAATTCGGATCACGCTTTACCGTCCAAAGGCCCCGACGAAGAGGCTATGCTTTCTGAAGCACTGCACGTCAAAGAAAACAGCAGACTTACTTGCCAAATACCGCTTACTCAAGCGTTGGACGGTCTATCCATTACTATCGCACCCGAGTCCTAAGCATTTTACGAAAATGATTTCGTTCCCTTTTTGAGGGATACTTAAACCCTTCAAAGGACTAAAAAACACCTTTTTAGTATTTTCATTTTTGGAAGTAAAGCATGAAACCAATCGCCGCAATATTTGATTTGGATGGGGTCATCGTGGACACAGCGCAATTTCATTTCCAGGCTTGGAAAAAGATTGCTGCTACTCTAGGACATGAATTGACCCATGCGCAAAATGAACAACTTAAAGGGGTTAGCCGGGTTGATTCATTGGAAAAAATCTTACATTGGAGCGGCGCTACGCTAACCATGAACCAATTTGATTCCCTTTTAGTCCGTAAAAATGAGGATTACCTCAAGCTTATTGAGGCATTGTCTCCCAAAGATGCCCTGCCGGGAGTGACCCGTTGTATGACGATACTCCAAGAGGCAGGTATAAAAATTGCCTTGGGTTCGGCCAGTAAAAATGCACGCAAAATTTTGGAGCAATTGGCCTTAACTGATTTTTTTGACGCGATTATTGATGGAAACGATACGCAGGTCAGCAAGCCCGATCCGGAAGTTTTTCTAAAAGGGGCTAAAGCGCTCAAGGTAGCGCCAGAAAACTGTGTTGTTTTTGAAGATGCCCAAGCAGGTATTGCCGCTGCACGGGCTGCAAAAATGATTCCCATCGGTATTGGTTCTCCCGAAGTTTTAGACCAAGCTTGGCAATGTATCCCCGATTTTGCCCAACTCACAGAAACACAACTTTTACGTTTTTTTGACACCGTATGAACCAGCGATTTATCACTTTAGACCCTTGGAAAATCATAGAGGATAGCTATAATCCCAATCATATAAAAGCAGCCGAAAGTCTTTTTAGTATTGGCAATGGCGCGATGGGGCAACGCGCTAATTTTGAAGAGACCTACAGCGGTCCAAGCTTTCGCGGAAGCTATGTGGCTGGAGTGTATTATCCTGACAAAACCAAGGTGGGTTGGTGGAAAAACGGTTATCCCCAATATTTTGCCAAGGTTCTTAATGCACCCAATTGGATTGGTATCAATGTAAAGATTAACGGTCAAGAGTTGGATTTAAACCAACTAGAAGTACTGCAATTTCACCGTGAACTAGACATGAAAACGGGGGTTTATACCCGAATGGCCGAGCTACGCTTGGACGATGGCACTGAGGTTCAACTAGAGGTCAAACGTTTTTTGTCAATGGACGAGGATGAGGTGGGGGCCATACATTTTTCCCTAACCCCTTGCAATCGAGCCGTTACCCTTGACTTGGAACCCTACTTGGATGGTGACGTTAAAAACGAGGACTCCAACTGGGACGATCCGTTTTGGAAACATACCGACCAGAAAGTTTTGGCCGCTTTTGCAGCCCTTAAATCTCATACCCACAAAACCGGGTATGAAATTGTCACCTATATGCAAACCCAATTGCTGCTCAATGGTTTGCCCACTCACCAGTTCCCCAAAAATCGAGAAACAGGCCATAAAATCACCCAGCACTACAGTCTTGAATGCCCCCAAAATGAAACGGCTACCTTGATTAAATTTGGTGGTTATTTGAGTGACCGTAACCATCCCAAAGAAAAATTAATGTCTGAGGCAGAGAAAATTGCCCAAACTGCACACACCCTTGGTTGGGACAGCCTTTTACGAAAACATATCGCTGCCTGGGATACTATTTGGCAAACTGCAGACATCGAAATCCAAGGAGATATTGAGTCTCAACAAGCCATACGCTTTAATATATTTCACCTCAACCAAACGTATAGCGGAAAAGACCCCGGACTCAATATTGGGCCCAAAGGATTTACCGGAGAAAAATACGGTGGAAGCACCTACTGGGATACCGAAGCCTATTGTTTGCCATTTTATATGGCCACCAAATCGTCCAAGGTTGCACGCAACCTTTTACAATACCGTTACTATCATTTGGAGGCGGCCATAAAAAATGCTTCCCTATTGGGCTTTAAGGGTGGCGCAGCCCTCTATCCGATGGTTACCATGAATGGAGAAGAATGTCATAATGAATGGGAAATTACCTTTGAAGAAATACACCGTAACGGCGCCATTGCCTATGCGATGTATAACTACCAACGGTATACTAACGACCGCACCTATATCCCTGAAATGGGCTTGGAAGTACTGCTGGGCATCGCCCGTTTTTGGGCCCAACGTGTAAACTTTTCAGCCCGTTTACAACGCTTTGTTATTTTGGGGGTTACCGGACCCAATGAATATGAAAATAACGTCAATAATAACTGGTACACCAACTATATCGCCGCGTGGTGTTTACGCTTTGCAGTAGAACAAGCCAGAGCGGTAAAAGACAATTTTCCGGATGATTATGCCCGTATTATATCCAAAACAAAACTGCATCACCAAGAGCTTGACCAATGGCAAAATATCGCCGATCAAATTTATTTGCCCTATGACGATACCCGTCAGTTGTATTTGCAGCAAGAGGGATTTTTGGACAAAGAATTAAATGATGTAAACCACCTGCCGGAAAATGAACGACCCATCAATCAACATTGGTCATGGGACCGAATTTTACGTTCGCCCTACATCAAACAAGCGGATGTACTTCAAGGCTTTTATTTTTTTGAAAACGATTTTTCAAAAGAGACACTTCGCGCACATTATGAGTTTTACGAACCCTTTACGGTTCATGAGTCCTCTCTTTCCCCTTGCATACATGCCATATTGGCCGCTCGTTTGGACAAAATTGAAGAGGCGTATCGTTTGTATTTACGGACCACACGATTGGATTTGGACGATTACAATAAGGAAGTGCACGAAGGCTTACATATTACCAGTATGGCGGGGAGCTGGATGAGTGTAGTCGAAGGTTTTGGAGGCATGCGTATAGAGGAGGGTATGTTGTCTTTGGATCCTAAAATCCCAGAGCATTGGACATCTTATTCATTTAAAATCAACTACCAAAACGCCCCCTTGCATGTTCGTGTTACCCGTGAAGCAACAACCCTAACCTGGTTTGGTAAACATGAACTTAAAGTACGCTTAAAGGGGCAAATCAAATCCATACTCGCCCATGAGGCTGCCTAAAAAGTTTTATGTGCTATTTTTAAACGCCCTCATAGGGGCGATGCAGGTACTTTATGCGCAAATCCATCGGGTAGAGCCTCCCTTTTGGTGGTCAGGTATGCATCATTCGACTTTAGAGCTTTTGATTTATGGTGATGAAATAGTGACCTACCAACTCGAGACATCACTCCCGCTAGATACGCTAAAATATACCCCAAACAACAACTATCTTTTTATAAATCTCAATGTAAAAGAAGTCGCACCCGGAACGTATCCTTTAACCTTTACCCATCCCCAAAAACCCACTCTTACGATTGACTATACATTCCATGATCGAAAACCCCTATCTGCCAATCGCCAGGGTTTTGATGCTTCGGATGTGATTTATTTACTCATGCCCGACCGATTTGCCAACGGCGACCCCAACAATGATACGGTGGCTACATTAGCCGAAGCGGTCGATCGGAATAAACAAGACGGTCGTCACGGAGGTGATTTACAAGGAGTTTTGGAACATATCGACTATTTAAAAGCTTTGGGAGTTACTGCCTTATGGATGACTCCGCTTTGTGAAGACAATGATGCGCAAGGGTCTTACCATACCTATGCGCAAAGTGACCTTTACCGCATCGATGCCCGGTTTGGCACCAATGAAAACTATAAACAACTCAGCGAGAAGCTGCATGAGCAGGGCCTAAAACTCATCATGGACTATGTCACCAACCACTGGGGGTTGCCCCATTGGATGGTACAAGACCCCCCGGAAGAAAATTTTTTTCATCAACACCCGAGTTACACGTCCACCAATCACCGTAAAGAAATAGTTTCGGATCCCTATGCTTCTCAAAAAGACCTCAAAGAATTTTGGGGAGGATGGTTTGTCCCTTCGATGCCCGACCTAAATCAGCGGCACCCTTTGTTGTTGCAATACCTGATTCAAAATGCCCTTTGGTGGATCGAGTACGCCGATCTCGATGGACTTCGAATTGACACCTACCCCTATAATTATCCAGATGCCATGGCCCAATGGGTTCAAGCCATCCGAGCAGAATATCCGCAGATCAACTTGGTAGGCGAAAGCTGGGTCGATAGTACCCTACACAGCGCCTATTGGCAAGCCGAAAGCCCCCTGGCAGCTCTACAAAATTATAACGCCCACTTACCTTCTGTAATGGATTTCAGTTTGTTTCGAGCCTTAACCCATGCCTTTAAGGAAAATAACGTAGCGTGGGACAAGGGAACAGACCGCTTGTACAGAAGTTTGCAAAACGATTTTTTATATACCAATCCATTCAACGTACTGGTATTTTTAGAAAATCACGACACCAACCGCATCAACGATACCTATCCCGATTTTAATACCTATAAAAACGCATTAAAAGTGCTGCTTACTCTTCGGGGGATTCCCCAACTCTATTATGGAACCGAGATTGGGATGACCGGTAAAAAGTCAAACGGTGATGGCGATATTCGTCGTGATTTTCCCGGTGGCTGGCCTGGGGACCCACAAAACGCTTTTGATCCGCTACATCGAACAGCCCGCCAAAAACAATATTTTGATTTTACACAAAGACTGCTCAATTGGCGCAAAAATACCCCAGCTATTCACTGGGGAAAAACCCTACATTTTGTCCCTCAAAATGATGTTTATGTGTACTTTAGAATTTATAAAAACCAGCGGGTTATGGTTTTGGTGAACAATCATCCAGAGCCACAATCCATTGATTGGCAGGACTATAAAGAGGGTTTGGGTGGACATACATTTGGCCGTACGGTAGAAAGCCAATCCAAAATCGACTTTTCCAAACCCTTTACGCTTACTGGACAAACGACCTTGATTTTAACTTTTGATAATCCCATAAATACAACTGAATGAAACCTTTGATTCCATTATTATTTGCTGTCATTATTCTGGCTTGTGATTCGCCAAAACCCGAAGCGGCAAGACCTATTGCCTATGAACCCCTGTCAGAAAATGTCTGGACTACCGGGGTGCTTTACGAAGCCAATATCCGGCAATACTCTCCCGAAGGAAGTTTTAATGCCTTTGCCAAAGACCTTCCCATACTGAAGGATTTGGGAGTAAAAATTCTTTGGTTGATGCCCATAAATCCCATATCGACGACCAAAAGTAAAGGACCCTTGGGAAGTTATTACGCCGTTTCGAGTTATACCCAAGTCAACCCCGAGTTTGGAACCCTAGAAGACCTAAAGCAACTGGTACGTCAAGCACACCAGCTGGGGATGTATGTGATTTTGGACTGGGTACCCGGTCATACGGGTTGGGACCATGAATGGATTCAAAGCAACCCCGATTTTTATTTAAAAAATGAAGCCGGAGAAATCATCGACCCCATAAATCCTTTTACGGGGGAATCTTTTGGCTGGACCGATGTCGCCGATCTAAATTATGACAATATGGACATGCGAGAAGCCATGCGCCAAGCCATGCTCTATTGGGTTCAAGAAGTTGATGTGGATGGCTACCGTATCGACCAAGCCTATGCTGTACCGGACGAATTTTATCAAAAAACCTTTGGGGTGCTTAAAGCGATAAAACCGGTGTTTTTATTAGCCGAAACAGACATCAATCACCCAGGTGGAATCGATTTGATTTCCCAGTTTGATGCTTCCTATGACTGGCCGGGACATCACCTAAGCAAAGACATTGCCCGAGGAGACAAAAATGTATCCGATTGGGATACCCATATCACAGGAATTTTAGACCAATATGGACTAGAAAATATGGTTGTTAATTTTGTGACCAACCACGACGAAAATTCTTGGAATGGCACCATAAACGAAAGTTTTGGCCCAGCCGCTCACGCTTTTATGGCTACCCATTATATGAGTCCCGGCATGCCGTTGATCTATTCAGGTCAGGAATACGACCTCAACAAACGCTTATTATTTTTTGAAAAAGACAGTTTCCCCAAAACCAGCGGTGCGACCATGAAATTACTCCAACAGTTGGGGAAACTCAAAAACAACCATCCGGCTCTGACCGCGGGCGCACAAGGCGGAAGTTACAAACGAATTGCTACCTCCAAAGACCAACAAGTATTGGCCTTCGAACGAGCCAAAGGTGAAGACACCCTCGTCTTTATAGCTAATTTGCATAAAAACTACGCCCAATTTACCATGCCCTACAACGGTACTTTTAAGCGTTACCAAGACGGAAAAACCAAAAGGCTATCAAGTACCTACCAATACGATATGAAACCCTGGGAGTTTTGGATTTTAACGAAATAAAACTACCTTTTCAAATAAATTGAAATCCATGTTCACCAAGTCATTGCCCATGCTCGTATTGACCCTTTTCACGGCCTGTCAAAACCCTTCTCAACCCTTGGTTATTGGCCATCGTGGAGCCCGGGGTCATGTGGCCGAAAACACCCTGCCCTCCATCGAAAAAGCCCTAGCTATGGGGGTAGATGGGATTGAGATTGATGTTTTTCGGTGTGCCAGTGGTGAGCTGGTCGTATTTCACGACAAGACCCTAGACCGATTGACCAATGCCACGGGACCGATCGAAATGCAACCTCTTGACAGCCTGCGCAAAGTCAACGTGCTTAACGGCTATTCCATACCCACCCTAGCCGAGGTGTTGGATTTGATCGATGGTAAGGTCTTACTAAATATTGAACTTAAAGGCAGTAATACAGCCGTCCCCACCCATCAACTTTTGGCTTCCTACTTTGGGCAGTCAAACTGGACCCCGGAAAAACTGATTATTTCAAGTTTTAATTGGGATGAATTAAGGCGTTTTAATGCCCAAAATTCACCAGTGCCTTTGGCTATACTCACCGAAGACGACCCATTGGATGCCATAGCGGTAGCCAAAGAATTGAACGCACAGGCGATTAATCCTAACTACCAAACATTGGACAAAGCCAAGGTAGCGAAAATACACAAAGAAGACTTTAAGGTCTATCCTTGGACAGTAAATGCGCCCGAAGATATCGTCCATATAAAAGCCTTAGCAGTAGATGCCATTATTACAGACTATCCCGAAAGGGTCCGATAAAGAAACGCCTTAGGCAGCTTTCTTTTTACCGTCGGCCAAGTTATAGGCCCAGCCGATACTGGCACCGGTGATTCCGTAATAGAACACGCTCCAAACAGCATCGACCAAGGTGGCTTCTAGGTCCACAAATTCCATGGTGCCGTACATCATCAGTCCCATGCCAAAAACCGACAAAGGCACCCATCCAGGCACCAAAGCAAAAGCCCGAACGAATGGAACGATCGCAGTCACACCAACGTCCGTATAAAACCGATAAAACATAGGCCTGAATAAGGCTTCCTAAAGTGAGGTAGAACATATTTAGCCCCCCCATCATCATATTGACCCGGTGTGCTTCAAAATAGTCTGCTGCGAGACTATCATAGAACAACCAGCCAATCAAGTAAAAAAACAAGAAACCTACGAGGGTTCCCAACAAAGTAGATTTTGAAAACATAATTCAAAGATTTAGGTTAATAAACTAAAGATACAAAAAAGGAAGACGGTATTACACTTGGTTTAGTTCAACCACCAAATGCCGACATTTAGGGCTGTGGCAAAAGTGACCCAAGCCCAATAGGGGTAGAGCAGTCGTGCAGCAAAAAGGTCAATCAACCGAAACCATTTAACACTACGCTCAATCAACACCCATAAAATTAGGATGACCAATAGGCCCAATGCCGGATTTTTCATTCCAAAAAATACCACCGACCACAGTCCATTAAAGACGAGTTGCATTCCGAAGTGGTAGAGGGCAGTTTTGCCCCAACGGTGGTGCTGACCCAAATACCAAATTCGACCGGCCGCCCAGCCCATTAGGATGTAGAGTAAGGTCCATACCGGGCCAAACACGCTGTTGGGGGGTGTAAAAAAGGGTTTTTCCAAACCAGCATACCAGGTAGGGATGGCTTCGCGAGTGGCTGCACTCGAAATAAAACCGATGCCCAGACAAAGGAGTATGCTGATGCTGACGGCGGCTATTTTTCGTGTGCTTCGGGTCATGTTAAAAAATTATAGTTCAAGTTAATCAAAACTACAATCCGACCTACATAAAAACGCAAAAACGTATCTTTGTCCTGTGAATTTGGAAAAACAATTTTTTGGCCCTGCCAAAGGCAAAACCCAAGGCCAAAGTATTTGGCAAGCCCCCAGCAATATTGCGCTGGTCAAGTATTGGGGCAAATTTGGCGACCAGTATCCCAAAAACGCTTCTTTGAGCTTTACCTTAACCCATAGCCATACAACCACACGTGTGGAATTTTCGCCCAAAAAAGCCACCGAAAAAGTCAGTTATGATTTTCGTTTTGAGGGTGCCTCGGCTCCTCAATTTCATCCTAAACTCGATGCTTTTTTCGCTCGGATTCTTCCCTATGTACCTTTGCTTGCGGGACACCACCTCCAAATAGCGAGCGAAAATTCCTTTCCCCACAGCAGCGGAATAGCCTCATCGGCTTCAGCCATGGCGGCCTTGGCCTTGTGTATTATGGATATTGAGGCTGCGGTAAACACCAGTATCTCCCCAGCATATTTTTTTCAAAAGGCCAGTTTTTTAGCCCGCTTGGGTTCGGGGAGTGCTGCTCGAAGTGTCGCTGGTCCCTTGGTGTATTGGGGTGAGCATAGCGACTATGCCGGTAGTTCTAACCTTTTTGGGCTTCCCTTAGACGAAGTGCATCCGGATTTTAAAACTTACCAAGACACCATCTTGTTGGTCGATCGTGGCCATAAAAAAGTAAGCAGTACCTTGGGACATCAATTGATGGAGGGTCATCCTTTTGCGACAGCACGTTTTGACCAAGCCCAACAGAATATGGCCCGACTCAAAGGTATAATCAATACCGGTGCTCTCGACGATTTTGTCGATCTGGTCGAAACTGAAGCCCTAAGCCTGCACGCCATGATGTTGAGTTCGTCACCCAGTTTTATTTTGATGAAACCCCATACCTTGTCCATCATAGAGGCTATTCGTGATTTTAGAAATACCACCAAAATCCCTCTCTGCTTTACCTTAGACGCCGGGGCCAATGTGCATCTGCTCTATCCCGCACAGGCCAAGGATGAAGTAGCTCCCTTTATTGCCTCTGCCTTGGTGCCTTTTTGTGAAAATGGGGCCTATATCGATGACTGTGTTGGACAAGGGGCCAAAAAGATGTAAATTTACCCTGCTATGAAAGGACCATTATTTTACGCCAAAATTTTACTCTTCGGAGAATACGGCATCATCAAAGATTCCAAAGGGCTCTCCATCCCCTATAATTTTTACCGCGGGGCCCTCAAAACACCCCAAAAGTCCAATGAGGCGCAGCGCTCTTCCAATGAAAAACTGCAGGCTTTTTTTGAGCATCTGCAAACATTAGATCCTCAACTGGTCCGCTTTGATTTTGATCGATTAAAAAATGATTTGGCCCAAGGCATGTATTTTGACAGCAGCATACCCCAGGGCTATGGTGTGGGGAGTAGCGGTGCCTTGGTCGCTTCCATTTATGAGCGTTATGCCACCGAAAAGATTACAGTTTTAGAAAATTTAACCAAGGAAAAATTACAACAGCTCAAGGCCATTTTTTCGGCCATGGAGTCTTTTTTTCACGGTAAATCTTCGGGCTTGGACCCGCTAAATAGTTATTTGAGTCTGCCGCTGTTGATTCATTCCAAAGAAAGCATCGAACCCACCGGCATTCCTTCTCAAAACCCCAAGGCCAAAGGGGCTGTTTTTTTACTCGATAGTGGAGCCACAGGAGAAACAGCGCCCATGGTAGCTATTTTTATGGAAAACATGAAAAACGCCCAGTTTAGCCAAATGATGCAAGAGGAGTTTATCAAATACACCGATTTTTGTGTCGAAGATTTTCTTAAAGGGAATTTTAAAGGGCTGTTGGGCAATGTCAAGGCCCTGTCTAAGTTGGTCTTACAAAATTTTAAACCGATGATTCCCCAGAATTTCCAATCGCTTTGGCAGCGGGGTATCGAAACCAACGATTATTACCTCAAGCTTTGTGGTTCGGGGGGTGGCGGCTATATATTGGGCTTTACTCCCGATTTTATAAAAGCCCAAAAAGCCCTTAAAGGCCATCACCTGGAAGTGGTCTATTATCTTTAACTTTTTGGGATGAAAGGCTCGGCCAAATCCAAACGATTTTTTTTACAATTCTTTGGGTTGTTTAGCCTGGTTCGTGGTTACAATATTGCGGTGCTTATCATCGCCCAATACCTCACAGCCCGTTATATTTTGGCTCCCGAGCGTAGTTTGATGGAGGTGCTCTTGGATGTCAATTTGTTTTTCCTGGTCTTGGCCTCAGCCGCTACTACGGCTTCGGGCTATATTATCAATGGTTTTTTTGATGCCGCCAAAGACCAAATCAACCGTCCCCAAAAATATATTTTGGAACACTTGGTTTCGCAGCAGCTCCAGTTGGTGTTGTATTTTGTATTGAGCCTTTTGGCCGTCTTTTTTGCTGGTCTGGTGTCTTTTGGGGCTGTACTATTTTTTGGCGGATATATCCTGGCCATCGCGCTCTATAGCAGTGTCCTAAAACGATGGTATTGGTTGAGTAATTGGTTTGCAGCTTTGCTGATGATTCTTCCTTTTTTTGCCATCACGCTGTATTTTAAAAATTTTGATGCGCTAATTTTTCTCCATGCCGCCTACCTCTATTTGTTGATTTTGTCTCGGGACCTGATCAAAGACCTGGAGAATTTTAAAGGCGATTGGGTACACCGCTACCGGACCTTGCCCATTGTCTATGGGATTCAAGCCAGTAAGTGGTTGATTAGCGGGGTGGTGCTTGCGGCTATGGGGTTGATTAAGGTCTTATTGTCTTACCCCATGGGCTTGATGCACTACTATTTTTTGATGGCGGTCGGATTTCTTCTTTTTGTTTTGCTGCTTTTGTGGTTTTCACGGGCACAAAAGGTGTATCTTTGGCTCCACAATTTGTTAAAGCTACTTATTCTGATAGGTGTTTTTAGCATTTATTTTATCAATAAATAATTTTACCCGTGCCCGCACCGAAACCTCGTAAACCCAACAAACGCTTTGCACTTACCCCCGAATCCAAAGAAGAGGGAATACGCCTAAACAAGTATATATCTAACGCCGGAATTTGTTCGCGGCGCGAAGCCGATGATTTGATCAAAATGGGCATGGTGCAGGTCAATGGCCAAGTGGTTACCCAAATGGGATTTAAAGTACAGCCCAAGGATGAGGTGCGCTATGATGGTCAACGACTTAATCCCCAAAAACAGGTGTATGTGTTGCTCAACAAGCCCAAGGGTTTTGTGGCCACCTCTCAGGGAGGGAAAATCAAACGATCGGTACAGGAATTGATCCAAACGGCTGCGCCTTTTGCTGTTCCACCGCTAGGGGATATGGGCCGTCCGGTGACGGGGCTTCTCCTTTTTACCAACGATCAAGATTTACGCAAAAAAATCAGCCAGTCGGCTAAGGGACTGCGGATGCTATATCATGTGGTTTTGGACAAAAGTTATCAATTGGCTAGCGAGGAAAAACTCTTACGTGAACAAACTGTTTTTGACCGAAATATCAAACTCAATCAGATCAAGCCCATACAAGGGGGTAAAAAAAATGAAATCGGGGTAGAGGCCTATCAGGTTTCTCCCAGTATGTTGATTAAGTTGTTTGAGAACAATGGCTACACCATTCAAAACCTCGACCGTGTGATGTTGGGCGGACTGACCAAAAAAGATCTGCCTCGCGGACGCTGGCGCACCCTGACCGATAAGGAGGTGAATTTTTTGCGAATGCTCTAATGCCTTAATGGCCCGTCAGTAAATTGTTTTTGGCCCTTTGCTCATAGAGTATCATGCCCAAAACCAAAGCATAACCTAGCCCTACTAGCCAAAGATTTTCTTGAACTGTCGTTTCTCCATAGGCGGTATAACTCCAAAAACACGTGTAGGTCCACAGCAGCCAAAACCGGTAGGGGGTCAACATCCCGATAAAAGGAACACTTAAAAGATACCAGGGGTGAACCGTAGTGGACACTAAAAAATAAACAGTTAAAATCCAGAGTAAACGTTCCACGAATATTTTGGCCGTCTGCACGGGTCTGAACAGGCTATAGCCTACAATACCCAATATCAATAGTGGGGGGACCCATAGCCCCCAACTTGCGATGATGTTGTAACCGGCCCATTGATACCCCAACCAGCGGTAGAGGTAATAGACACTCGCATTAAACTCAAAGGTGTTAAACCAAAGGGAGAGGGTTTGGAGATAATTTGACACCAACTCGGCATGCCAAAAGGGAAACCACCACAAAACAAGTGTTAAGAGGAAGGAGACTCCAAATACAAGGATTTTTTTGGGGTTGAGGTAGCGGACGATTAGGGGGAGCAAGACCAAAGGAAGTAATTTGGCGGCTACAGCCGACCCAAGCCATAGTCCGGCGCCTAAGGCATTTTTTCGCAGGAGGGCGACCAGGCCCCATGCCCAGAAAAAGAGGAGGATGGCTTCGGCATGTAGATTACCACTCAGTTCGATGATCACTAAGGGGTTTAGGTAATACCACCCCATATTTTTAAGGGGAAGCCTAAGGGTTTTAAGCAGGGCTATTCCTGCAAAAAACACTCCCACTTCAAGGGCCCATTGTAGCCCTCGAAGCCATAGGATATTGGTGGCGAGTTCATCACCGGCTAGGGCTGCGACAAGCCGATAGACCAACTGGCTGGCCGGGGGGTAAATGGAAGGGTATGTTTGATGCAGTGCCCCCATGCCGTGGTATAATTTTTCGGCCAATGGAAAAAGATCCGGTGTAAAATATGCTTGTGGACTGAATAGGTAAGGGTTTCCACCACTCATTTGCAGATGACCATCCCAAAGAAACCGAAAGAAATCTGGGGATAGGGTCGGGCTAGCCGTTAGAAAGAGCAAACGTAAACCAAGGCCAAGAAACAATACCCTTTTCCAATGGGTCGTGTGTTGGACAAGCAGTCCATAACCCACAAAGGCCAAGCTATAGGCCCCGAGTAATTTAAGCGACTCTGCCCGTTCTATACCGTAGGCGATTGCCCCGTAACCTAACACACAAAACAGTATCCCTAAGCCAGGAATCCAAAGTCGGTTGGTCTTCATGGCTTTTGTCTTTTGGAAGAACTCCATCCATAATAAAGTACCGTGGCATAGCCCATAAAAACCAGTAGGTAAAAGGGCAATACCCCATAATCAATCCCTTTGCCCAATGTCAGGCAAGTGTACACACCCGCCAACATATAAAGGGCCATGATCACCTCTAGCCAAAGGGCCGTAAAGGTTTGTTGGCCAAGGTATTTGTTGACGACCCCTCCCTTTTTGGAAATCGTCTTATTAAACTTTACCGTGCGGACAAAGGGGGTTTTTATTCGTCGGTGTCCCTGCCAAACCGCGCGGGTATTGTGGGCGGCAAACCCCATGACCACCGTATAAAACCAAAAAAAAGTTTGGGTATATCGGCCCCGGGAGGATTGCTTTTGCGTAGGGTCGTGTTTATAAAACTGCCAATAACTTACATACAACAACAGGGCTCCCAGCCAAAAAAAGGCCGTCAATGGGTACCAGCTCGCCCAAGCCGGATGGTTGTTTTTTAAATACAGCATGGGCAGACTCAGTAGGCTAATCAAAAAAACAGGTACAAACATACTACTGCTCAACAGGTGAAAACTTCCGTAAATTTTTGTCCTTATCGATGTCTTTGGATTTCGCCATAAGGCCGCAATCAACTTTTGAAAATTTTCCGCACCGCCTTTGTTCCAGCGAAATTGTTGGGAGCGAATAGCCTCTACCGTCATCGGAATTTCGGCGGGGGCCACAACCGATTCTAGGTAGCGAAAACGCCAGCCTTTGAGTTGGGCGCGGTAGCTGAGGTCGAGGTCTTCCGTGAGCGTATCCCCCTGCCAGTTGCCGGCCTCTTCTATACAGGCTTTTCGCCAGATTCCGGCCGTACCGTTAAAATTGATAAAGTGATGGCGGAGGTTACGTCCTTTTTGCTCTATGGTAAAATGAATGTCTAGGGCAAAAGCCTGAACGCGTGTCAGTAGTGAATAGTCGGCATTGAGGTGACCCCAACGGGTTTGGAGTAGACCCAGTTGGGCCTCCTCAAAAAAGGGAACTGTTTTTTGAAGCCAGTCTTTGGGAGGGAGAAAATCAGCATCGAAAATGGCAATCAACTCGCCGGTGGCATGCGCCAGGCCTGCACGAAGGGCACCAGCCTTAAAATCGACCCGATCGCTGCGGTGTAGATAGTGGATATCATGCCCCATTTTTTGGTAGTGGGCAATCTGTTGTTGGAGTACAGTTGCTGTTTCGTCGGTTGAATCGTCCAACACCTGGATCTCAAGTTTAGGGTGTGGATAGTCGATTTGTGTCACGGCCTCCAACAGCCGCTCAACGACATAGAGTTCGTTGTAGATGGGCAATTGGATGGTAACGCGCGGCCAAGATTTAGGACTGGATGGAGGTGTTTGTGGGGAGTTTTTTTTGTCTCGGGCATAAAACCAAGCCAGTCGGGCTTGCATCCCACAAAAAATCAGCATCCAAACCAGTGCTAGGCCATAGAAGCCAACTACCAGCCAGGGAACAACAGTCGATACAAACGAGCTGAGTAGAGTCATTTGGAAAAGTAAAATTTAACAATCCAACCGATGATTTTTACACCGGCTAAAATAGTGCCTTTCACCGTTCCGGAAACTTTAGATTGTCCAATACGGTTTTTGTAGTGCACCGGTACTTCTTGATAGGGATTTTTTTTACGCAGTACTTTGAGTTGCATCTCGACCGTCCATCCATAGGTGGTGTCTTTCATCTGCAATGCCAAAAGGGTTTTCCAACGAATCGCCCGAAAAGGCCCCAAATCGGTAAAATGGCTTCCATAGAGTCGTTTCATCAAAAAGGCCGCCAGGGCATTGCCAAAGATTTGTTGGGGGGTCAAGGCTCCTTTTTCCCGAAATTGAGCCACCCGGGCCCCAACTACAAAATCTTTTCCCCCGTCCAATAGCGGTTTGACCAGCTGGACCAATTCACCTGGGTAATCGGAATAATCCCCATCTAAAAACACCAAAATTTCGGGGGGGTCTTTTTTTTGTTTTAAATAGTCGATGCCTTTTAGGCAGGCATAGCCATAGCCTTTACGGGACTCGGTGAGTACTGTTGCTCCAGCGTTTTGGGCCACTTGTCCCGTATGGTCAGACGATCCATTATCGACCACCACCACTTCCCGAACCACAGGGGGAAGCTCAGCCAGTACCTGACCAATGGCGGCAGCTTCGTTATAGGCAGGAATGATGACATCGATGGTTGGACTCACCCGTTTTGTGTGGTTTTTAAAAGGTTACCCATCGGTAGTACGGGGTCATTTAGCCGGTTTTGTGCACCCTCATTTTCCAAACGCAATACCCCGCGCGGACAAACCGTTGCGCAAATGCCACAGCCTACACAAGAAGATCGAACAATGTTTTCGCCCCGTTGGGCATATTGTCGTACATCAATACCCATTTCGCAATAGGACGAGCAGTTACCACAGGAGATGCATTGTCCCCCGTTGGTGGTGATCCGAAAACGCGAAAAGAGCCGTTGTTGCAGCCCCAAAATGGCCGCCATTGGACAGCCAAAACGACACCAAACCCGGCTGCCGAGCAGCGGGTAAAAACCCACACCCAACACGCCGGAAAACACGGCACCAAAACCAAATCCATACCAGGCACGCAGTTGATAACCGGAGACCCCAAACAGGGGGTTTTGGCCGTTCCATCCCCGCATAACCAAGGTGATGAGTACTAGCGCAAAAACCGAATACATGGCATAGCGCGCATCGGTGGGGAGGTTTTTTCGGTAATAGCCCCCCAACAGGGCCAACAACGACAGGAAAAACAATAAGGCTCCATACCATAAAGTGCGCTGTTGAAGCCCTAGGGCGTTGTTTTCATCAGCGGTATAGGTCCATAATACGGCCAGGGTAGTGGTGGTGATAAACACCAACACCAGGTGAATCATCCAGCGTTCGAGTTTCCATACACTGATTTTTTTACTCGAAAGTTGACGAAAGGGATCCCCGGCTGTTTCGGCCAGTCCTCCACAACCACATACCCACGAACAGTACCAGCGTTTACCGTAAAAATAGGTCAGTACGGGCGATATGACAAAGATCATGGCCAGACCAAACCCCAGCATCAGAAGACCCAAAGAGCCTCCCTGAAGCATACCGTCCAAATGCCATTCCTCAAAAAAATAGTAGTTAAGTGGCCACATATTTTTTAGGTCTTTGGCAAAGTAAGGAGCATCTCCGTTGAGTTTGGCCAAAAGTTCAGGAATCAAAAAGGCAAAACCCAATTGAAAAAACATGATCGATAGGGTACGCAGAACCTGGTACTTTTCGGTACGGTATTTAAACATAAATTTTACCCCAAAAAGCAATATCGCCAAGGTATATAGACAGCCATAGACAAACCATTGGGTGGCTGCACGGCCGTTGAGCAGCACACTTAAGGGATCAAAAAAAGCCACCAGTCCCGAATTTTTTCCCTCGCTGTGGTAACCCAGCAGGGTGGGATAGAAATAAATGGTGATGTAAAAAGCCGTAAGTCCCAAACCGAGTAACCAGCCCCACACTCCCCGGTTGGTCAGGGCGTTAAACCATACCCCGTCGTTGTGAATACCCGGCAGGCTATCCCGATACAGTGCGTAGCTGTAAAGGCTGCCTCCCAGCAGCAGGGCCAATAAACAGCTCCATAAAAACCCGGCGCCTTCCAGGTCAAAAACGGCACTGTATCCAAGGGTCAGTATCCCCCCCAGGGCCAATCCCAAACCTATATTTTTAAGTAGTACGCTGTTTTTTTTGGTGGCCATCTTATTGCGTTTGGAGGTTGTTTTGAAAAAAGTTTTTTTGAATCGTTTCGAGATGACGTGTCGAAAATTCGGGATCAAAATGTGCATGGAGGAGTTCTTCCATCACCTGATCGACATCCGCTCCTTGAAGTAACCAGTCATGAAATGGTTGGTGACGCAGGCGAATACCCAAGGCATGAACGCCCAAAAATCGGCGACTATCGGGGGTATAGGCTATACGGAAAGCACAGTTTTTATCGGGATGTTGCCAATACCAATGGTTTTCTGTTGCGGTAGGCTGGGCACTGACCCGGCCGTAGGTTTGGTATTCAATATCAAAAAATTTCGCGGAATTAAACCAAGGCCCGGGTTGATAGGTTTGAAGGTTTCCCCCCAGGGTTTCCGCCAGGGTTTCGCCCATCATACGTCCACTATACCAAACCGCTTCCAAGGCATTTCTGCCTTTGGGAGGGTTTTTTAGCTGGGCGCAGTCTCCCAGAGCATATACATCGGGGAGGTTGGTGGCCAGGTACTCATCGACCAAGATACCACGGTCCAAGGTCAAACCACTGTCTTTAAAACAGGCGATGTTGGGTTGAACCCCAATCGTGATCCCTACCCATTGACAGGGGATCCGTTCCCCGTTTTGGGTTAGGACGGCTTCGACCTTGTTTTGGTCGTCTTTTTCGATTTGGGCGACTTGGGTTTGCCGGTGTAGTGTGACCCCGTGAGCCTCCAGGTGTTGGCCGATAAGCCGGGCCTCTTCTTGAGGCAGTACTCCGTCCCAAAATTCATTTTCACGGATTAAAAAATGAACCGCAATTCCGCGACTTTGGAGCATTTCTGCAAGTTCAACGCCAATCAGCCCACCACCCACGACCACGGCAGTTTTAAGGTGAGGGGTGCGCTCTTCGAGCTGGTCCAAGTCTTGTTTATGGTAGAGGCCTTGCACCCCTTGGGCTTCCGCACCGGGACAGTCCAAACGTTTGGGAACCGAACCGGTGGCAATGACCAATCGGTCATAACGAAGGGTTTTGCCCGAAGCACAAGCAAGGGTTTTTTCTGTGGAGTTGAGACTGACGACACGCTCCTGAAGTAGGTCGATTTTATGGTCCGACCAATAGGACCGTGCATAGGGTTCGAGTTGATCCCAGGGGAGATGCCCCATATAGACGTACATCAGGGCTGTACGCGAAAAAAAGTAGGGATGCTCGTCAGAAACCACGGTGATGGGGCAGTCACTTTTTTGGCGAAGCCGGGTTGCCAGGGTAATTCCTGCAATTCCATTACCGATAATTATGACGGAATTTTGTGCCTTTTTCATGCTGGCTTAAGGTAAAAAATAATTGGAAAAAACCCGCATTCTTTGTACATTTAAAAGACCAAATCTTACCCCTATGACGGCCCTGTCTCACTTTTATAGACTGCTTTGCCTCTTTAAAAGGCAGTGCTTGGGCCTAACTCTTTTTTATCCACTTAACCTGTTTTACCTATGTTAGTTTTTCTCTCGATTGTTTATGTGTTTTTCTGCCTCCTTATCTTAGGGCGCATCAAAAAAGAATTTGATTCCGGTTTTGACTGGTTTTCCTTTGCCCTTTACACGCTGATTTTCCTCGTTTCCTGTGGGATATTGTATGTCCTGATTTTTGGACTGTATTATTTGGCTGTAGGGATGATGTAGGTTTTTAGCGTACAAAGCGGTCGTAGTAGCGCTTGAGTTTTTGTGGGCCGACCCCCAAAGCAAAAAGGAACTGAATCACCCCAAAATGAAAGAGTAGGTAGGCGACCCCGTTTTGTTCAAATCGTCGGGCTTGGGTTGTCAATGGACCGGGTAAAATTTTAAACCGTCCTTTTCGGTATATTTTTTGAATTAGCTTTAGGTCTTCACAAACCGAATAGGCGGGGTCAAAACCCCCCAACTCACTAAAGAAATCACGATGAATCAATAGCGATTGGTCACCGCCTCGGCAGCTCAGGTGTTTGATTCGGGTTAGGGCAGCCGAGAGCCGTAGCAGGGGATGGGGATGGTCAAACCGTATGCGGAAACAAGCCGCTTGGCGAGGATGGCTTTGGGCACTAAGAAGTTGTTGGGCAAAATCGGGGGGAAGCAGGCTATCCACATGCAAAAAATAAAGCCAGTCAAAACGGGCTTCCCGGGCCCCGGCATTAAGCTGTTGGGCTCGGCCTTTTGGGTGGCTAATATAACGGATATGGGGAGTGGATTGGAGAAGGGATATGGAGTTGTCGGTGCTTCCGCCATCCACAAAGATCACTTCGTATTCCAGGCCCTTAAGGCTTGCCAATTGCGTGCAGAGGACCCTTATATTTTGGGCTTCGTTCCAAACCGGAATTACGATTGATACCCCTTTTTTAGTCATTGAGGGCCCAATTGTATTTTAGATAACGGATTCGGGCCTCATTTGGGATGGGGAGCTGGGTGTGCTTGCGTAAAAAAGCCAACAGTTCTTTTTTACCGCCAAAATCTTCACTAAACCAAAGGAAGATTTTGGAGAGTCTAAGGGTTTCTCCCTCGAGTTGGTTACGGGTGGTATCGCAAAGAAAAGCGGCTGTTGCGCGCTTGAGTTGTTCGTCCAGCCCCCGAGGGGTATAAGGTTCACGCGCAAGTTTGGGGCAGGAAGCCGAGGCGCAGTTGATGGCAAAATGAATCCGCGGTTCGTCCAGCTTACGAAGAATTTCATGTTCGATTTCCCCCAGGCTTAGAACTTGATTGGAGGTGGTGAATAGGGGGGTGTCCCAGGGATCTTCTAGGTCTTTTATGCTTTGGAGCGGGTAGTTGTTTAAAATAAGTTGAACGGTCAAAGCGTTGTAGGCGTTGATCCAAAAGGCCAATTTTTCATTTTTTTTCCAATGGGCCTGGGGCGGATCGGCCTCTAGGCTTAGGATATAATTATTCAAGGGCCCTTGGTCTTTTTTCCAGGCGGCATAGTCGACTTGCCCGTCGGGGCTAACATACTGTTGCAGTTGGCGGGCCCAACCCTCGTGACGGCTTTTTTGCCCCCAAAGTGGTAGGCTGAACAGTATCAAAACTAAAAGCCCGAACTGCGGGAATAGCGAAAGGGGAAAGAGGCGTTTTTTCATGAGGTAGTATTAACAACAGCCACCCCCATCGTAATGGTAGGTCGCCGGGGAAATAAACAGGTCTTCACGCTCGAGTGCGGCCAGGGCCGCGGCGGTTTTGTCACAGACAGCCAAAGGCTGGTTTTGTCCGAGTACATGCCCTTTTTGATCGTCAAAAAAATCTTGGTCGCCAAAATAGATCGCATTTTTGCCGGTAAAAATACAAGGACCATCGGCTGGTATGGGGTCTTTGATGGCGCAGACCTCCACACTTTCGATATAGATATTTTCGGAAGTTGGGTAGTGCTTAGGGTCCAAGATTCGGTAGGGGCGTTTGGCACGAACTTCGAGGGTGCCAAAGCCGACATCGGTGAGCATCTTGAGGTAGTCCCCCAGGGGAATGGCCCCGGAAAGGCACAGGGCCCGGAGGCGTTCGTCGTTGCGCAGGGCGTCACTCATGGGTTGTTCACATACCGGATCGCTCATGACCAGTCGCCCGTGGGGTTTGAGCACACGATACATTTCTTCTAGGGCTTTTCGCAGTTCTTCGGTTTTAAAAATATTAAACAGGCAATTTTGCGCAGCCACATCGACACTGTTATCCGCTAGGGGCAGGGCCAAGGCATTTCCTTTTTTGAGCTCGACAAAATCGGACGAAAACCAAGGGTTTTTTTGTTCGGCTTCGCTAAAATTTTCCACGGCCGCCGCGAGCATCTCATCGACGATATCCACCCCGATTACCCCTCCTTTTTGACGCGAAAAATAGGCAAACTGCAACAGCTCCATCCCTCCACCTACACCGACATACAGAATTTTGGGGGTATGCGCCAAGTCCCTAGGGTGAACGGTACTCCCACAGCCGTAGTTCATCTGAAGCATTTTGGAGGGAATATCCAGCCCGGGCAATTGCCAAACCGGGGTCGTGGTGCAACACAAACCTACGTCTGGGGTGAGTGCAGCTTGTTTATAAAGGTCGTGGGTGGTGTCGAGATAGGCCATGTTTTTTTCTTTTAAAGGTACAAAATTCTTTAGGGGTAGGTTTCCAGATACGCCTGTAAGAGTTGTAGAAGTTGGGCTTCGCCCTTTTTGGCCTGGGCCATGATATCGGGTATATCGAGAGGTTGCAGGTCGTCAGGGTCACAAACATCCGTAAGCACCGAAAAGGCGACAACCTCAAGCGCCAATTGCCGGGCAACGATGACCTCTGGTACGGTGGACATCCCCACGGCATCGGCACCGATGATGCTCAAATAGCGGTATTCGGCGGCCGTTTCGAGTTGAGGGCCAACGACAGCGGCATAGACCCCGGTGTGAAGGGTGAGTTTTTTTTGGCGAGCCAAGGCCAAAAAGCGTTCCCGTAAGGCTGGGGCATAGGCCGCTTGCATATCGACAAACCGCGGACCCAGACTTTCGATCCCCGGATAGGCCAGGGGCGAGCCCCCCTGAAGGTTGATATGGTCTTGCAACAACATCAATTCCCCTTTTTTGTAGGTGGGGTTGATGGCCCCGGCGGCATTGCTGATCCACAAGGTTTGTACCCCCAGCAATGCGAGTAAACGCACCGGCAAGGTCACTTCAAACAGGCTATAGCCCTCATAGGCATGAAAACGACCCTGGCATACCCAAAGGGCTTGGCCCTGCCAGCGCCCAAACAGCAGTTTACCAGCATGATAGGCCATGGTAGGCGTGGGAAAACCCGGCAGGGATTGGTAGGGAATCTCATGTTCTACCTCAAGCTGTTCGGCCAAGGTCTCTAAGCCGGTACCCAAGATTACGCCTAGGGAGGTCTGGGGCAGTTTTTGGTCGGTGATAAAGGCGTTGAGTGCGTCTATTTTTTCAAGCATAATGCGTGGTTTGTCAGTACTTAGGGTTTGAGTAAGGCTTCTAGCGCGGGAAACCCCCGAACGTCGTCGAGGTAATCAATGTCGTTTTTTTCGTCGAGCAGATAGGGCTTTTGGGGTTTTAAATCCCGCAGGGTGTCTTCCAATACCGTTTCCCAGCCCCAGTTTTTATTTCGAAAGATTTTGGGATTGGCCTTGCGCAGTCCGAGTAGGTAGTAGCCACCGTCTTTGGCAGGACCGATGACGGTGGGGTGGGTGTCGAGCCGGTCAAAGGCCTCTTGGAGGATTTGAGGTTCCAGCTCCCAGAGGTCGGTGCCTATGATGACGACTTTGGTATAGCCGTGGGTAAACCCCCAGTCAAAAGCGGCGGCCATTCGCTCCCCCAGGTCTTTACCGGTTTGGACTTTGCAATAGTCCACATAGGGGCTCCAAGGATCGGGTTGTGGGATAAATTCACTGTAGAACAAGGCTTTTTTAACGCTAAGTGGGGCAACAGCCTGTTGGGTTTTTTCGACCAAAGCCTGATGAATCTTTAGCGCCAAGGCAGGTCCCGTCGCTTTGGATAGCCGGGTTTTTACCTGGCCCAAAACGGCGTTTTTTGTAAAAATCAACAGTAAACTTTGCATGCCTTTAAGGTACTATTTTTTTGGCTTGACTACTGCCTGGTTTTCCGATGAATTTTTGGATGATTTTTTAGGGTGACCCGTTTTTTTCTGTATATTTAAACATTGCAGAGCCCTTGTGGTTCTTTCTTTCACTGACTATTTCATGGTAAATTTGATGTAGGTTTAGATCCTGTTTTAGGATCGCTTATGGGGTAATGCCCTGAATCGCTCACTAAACAAAGAGAAGATCGTAGACAAGACAGGGAGCGGTTCAAAAAACCGTTTGGTTTCCCTCTTGGTTTGGGTGAAAGAAAGTCAAGGGGGTTTTTTATGCGGTATTGGGAGTGCTATTGGGAAACAGCCATTTCTTCCCAAGAAGGATTCATTTTGTTTACCAGACTATTTTTCCTTTTTCGGTTGCCATTTTTCAACTGCTTTTCTTTGCAAATCGCCTCCATAGGGGTAGAAAACACCTCAAAATAAACCAGTTTATTACAATTATAACGTGCCGTAAACGAACGAGGATTTCGCTTGTTTTTATGTTCTTGCACGCGTCGGTTGTTACAGTATTTGACCACCAAAAAACTTACCAACCCACCGGTGATGAGAATCACGAATCCGTTGTGGTGAAAAAACCAATCGAACAATAGTTCGGAGGCATGGGTGTATATGGGTAAATAAAGGTGTAACATCAATAAGTATAGCACTAAAAAA
>Ga0181569_10000108_pt1 | contig 54528 bp, 53 predicted proteins | sample 101ome_19_FD_132452 | JGI IMG/M metagenome (GOLD analysis project Ga0181569, IMG submission 132452) | Coastal salt marsh microbial communities from the Groves Creek Marsh, Skidaway Island, Georgia - 101405AT metaG (megahit assembly) | ecosystem: Environmental > Aquatic > Marine > Intertidal...
AGATCAATGGCCAGGCTGTGACTACAGGTGATTTGGCACCCATGTCTCCCCCCCATGCGCACCAGCATATTTTGGGGCATTACCACAAGGCTTCGTCTAAGGAGGTGGAACAAGCCATAAGTGGGGCTTTGGCCGCCCGAAACCAGTGGAGTAAGATGCCCTGGGAATCGCGGGCAGCGATTTTTTTAAAAGCAGCCGATTTGATCGCTGGCCCTTATCGGGCTCAAATCAACGCAGCTACCATGTTGGCGCAATCCAAAACCATTCACCAAGCAGAAATTGATGCTGCCTGTGAGTTCATTGATTTTTTACGGTTTAATGTGGCCTATATGCAAGAAATCTACCAGCAACAACCCGAGTCTGATCAAGGGATTTGGAACCGACTGACGTATCGCCCCCTAGAAGGGTTTATTTATGCCGTGACCCCCTTTAACTTTACGGCCATTTCGGGAAATCTACCGGCCAGTGCCGCGATGATGGGCAATGTGGTCGTGTGGAAACCCAGTGACCATCAGGTGTTTTCGGCCAAGATTATCATCGATATTTTTAAAGAAGCCGGCTTACCCGATGGCGTGATCAATGTCGTTTTTGGCGACCCTCAGATGATTACCGATACCGTATTGGCTCATGCCGATTTTGCGGGAATTCACTATACCGGATCGACCGAAGTATTTAAACTCCTTTGGTCCAAAATAGGACAAAATATAGCACGCTTTAAAACCTACCCCCGCATCGTTGGTGAGACCGGAGGAAAGGATTTTATTTTGGCGCACCCCAGTGCCAAAGCTCAAGAGGTAGCCACGGCTATTGTCCGAGGTGCTTTTGAATTCCAAGGCCAAAAATGTTCCGCAGCATCGCGGGTATATCTACCCAATTCGATTGCTGACCAAGTTTTGGAGCGGGTAAAAGACATGATGGATACGATCAAAATGGGTTCACCCGAAGACTTTTCGAATTTTTTCACAGCCGTTATTCATCGGAGGGCCTATGAGCGTCTCGCCCAAGCCATCGAACGTGTGAAAAAAGATCCCGAAGCGCAATTGCTCAAAGGCGGGCAATGTGACGACCAGACCGGTTATTTTGTCGCTCCTACTTTGGTGGAGGTAACTGACCCCCATTATTATACAATGGAAACTGAGCTTTTTGGACCCTTAGTTAGCGTGTATCGTTATGCCGACGACCAATGGGAAGCGACCCTTAAACTTGTCGATGAAACCTCAATCTACGCCCTGACGGGAGCTGTTTTTTCGCAAGACCGCTATGCACTTCAACAAGCCGTTGAGCAACTCGAAAATGCTGCCGGAAACTTTTACATCAACGACAAACCAACCGGTGCCGTGGTGGGTCAGCAGCCGTTTGGAGGAGCACGTGCCTCGGGAACCAACGACAAAGCCGGGTCGGCCCTTAACCTGTTGCGTTGGGTGTCTCCCCGTTTAATCAAAGAAACCTTTGTACCGCCAACCGATTACCGTTATCCTTTTTTGGGGGAATAAGAAAGATATATCCTGCTGAAAAGCTCAGTCAAAAACTCAATCAAAAAGAAAAAGCGACCAGGAACTAAAGGGTCTAAAATTAGAGGGGTAGATAGACCACTTTTTTGGTGGCAAAAAACGGATGTTGAAAATAGTCCGTAATTGGAAATAGCTGGGCTTGAGGAAAGTTTTTTAGCTCTTCGCTCAAATCTCCACCCTTGAGGTACATCAGGCCGTTGGCCAAGGTGTGTTGGTTTTTCTTTTTGATTTTATCCTTGACCCAAGGCACAAATTGGTCCATAGCGGTAACCGCTCTACTGATGATAAAATCAGCCTTTTCGTCCACCTGCTCTATCCGACTGTGATAGGTTTTGACGTTGGTCAACCCCAAGGCGTTTTTCACCTCATTCACGACTTTAATTTTTTTTCCGATGCTATCCACCAAGACAAATTGGGTTTGGGGAAATAAAATCGCCAAGGGAATACCCGGAAATCCACCGCCGGTTCCCACATCAATGATCGATGCACCGGGCATAAAGGGTTGTACCTTGGCCAACGCCAAACTGTGCAACAAATGACGGGTGTCAAAATGGTCTATGTCTTTTCGAGAAACCACGTTGATTTTGGCGTTCCATGAAGTATAGAGGGGTTTTAGGGCCATGAATTGTTCCTTTTGTCGAGGACTTAAAAAATCAAATTGTGAAAAGAGTGGTTCCAAATGTTGAATTTTATGCTTGAGAAAGGTAAATTTATATCTTTTTAAAGAAGTTTATGAACAAGCAACCTCTCACTTTGCGGTTTGAACGAAAAGATTCCAAGGATTTTTTTAAGACCCTCAACAAGCGTGTCAACGATTATTTTAAGAACAACAAGTTGCCCAAAACCGGTGGCTGGCGTATTTATCTTAAATCTATTGTAATGTTTTCCCTGCTGGTTGTCCCCTATATTCTCATAATGAAATTGGAGATTAACGACTGGTATAAGTTGTTGCTTTCCCTGGTTTTGGGAATTGGAATGGCCGGTGTGGGCATGAATGTCATGCATGACGGCAACCACGGATCTTTTTCCAAATATCCTTGGGTCAACAAACTGATGGGGTCGAGCATCTATATTTTGGCGGGTAATGTGTTTAACTGGAAAGTGCAACACAATGTATTGCACCATACTTACACCAACATCCATGGCCATGACGAGGACTTGGAGGCTGGCCGGATTTTACGGTTTTCAAAACATGCCGATTGGTTTCCCTACCATCGTTTACAGCACTACTATTCGGTACTACTCTATGGCTTGCTGACGATTAACTGGGCCTTGTTTACCGACTTTTTTCAAATGCGGCGCTACCAAAAACGAAAGCTTAAATACGCCAACTGCGCTAGTCCCACCCGGCAATGGATAGGTTTGGTGCTTTCAAAAATGCTTTATTTTTCTATCTGGATTGTCCTGCCCATTTTTGTGTTTGAGCTTACTTGGTGGAAAGTTTTACTGGGCTTCTTTGCCATGCATTACACGGCCGGATTAATTTTGAGCTTGGTGTTCCAATTGGCCCATGTCATGGAAGATGCGGCCATGCCATTGCCCGATCCTGAAACAGGAACTGTCAAAAATACCTGGGCGATCCATCAGTTGCTGACTACGGTTAATTTTGCACGAAAAAACCGCCTGGTCAACTGGTTTACCGGTGGTTTAAATCATCAGATTGAGCACCATATTTTCCCCCACATTAGCCATATACATTACACAAAAATTGGTGAAATTGTTAAACGGACAACAAAAGAATTTAATTTGCCCTACAACGAGTACAAAACTACCCGAAGTGCCTTACTTTCGCATTTTAAATTTTTAAAGAAAATGGGCATGCAGCCCGTATATGCGAATTCCTAAAAAGTATGGATCAATTATCTGATAGAATTAACAGTCTCCCAATTTCAGCTACCCTGGCGATGGCTGCCAAAGCACGTAAACTAAAAGAACAAGGCATCGATGTAATTGGATTGAGTTTGGGTGAACCTGATTTTAATACACCTGAATTTATCAAGGCTGCCGCCATTCAGGCTGTAGAAGATAACTACAATGCCTATACGCCAGTCGATGGCTATGCCGAACTCAAACAGGCTATTTGTCAGAAGTTTCAACGCGATAATCAATTGACCTATCAACCCAACCAGGTGGTGGTCTCAACGGGTGCCAAACAATCCATTGCCAACGTGGCTATGGTGTTGCTCAATCCCGGCGATGAAGTTCTCTTGCCGGCTCCCTACTGGGTGAGTTATTCAGCCATTGCAACCTTGGCCGAGGCTGAATCAGTAGTTATTCCTTCGTCGATCGAATTCGATTTTAAAATCACCCCAGCACAGCTGGAGGCCGCGATTACGCCCAAAACCAAACTAATCATTTTCAATTCACCCAACAACCCCAGTGGAACCATTTATACCGAAGCTGAATACCGGGCTTTGGCCAAAGTGTTGGAAAAATATCCAAACATCTATATTCTTTCAGATGAAATTTACGAGCACATCAACTATGGGGAAAAACCTTTTAGTTTTGCAGCCATAGAAAATATGTACGACCGAACCATTACCGTAAATGGTGTGGCTAAGGCCTTTGCGATGACGGGTTGGCGTATCGGTTATATCGGTGCTCCGGCTTGGATTGCCAAGGCCTGTAACAAGATGCAAGGTCAAATAACCAGTGGGGCTAATTGTATTGCACAACGCGCTACCATTGCTGCTTTGGAAGCGCCTGTGAGTGCGATTCAATATATGGTCGATGAGTTCCGAAACCGACGTAGCCTCATTATTGATTTATTGCGTACCATACCCGGACTAACCGTTAATGAACCTCAGGGGGCCTTTTATGTATTTCCTGATGTATCTTACTATTTCGGGAAATCCATTCAAGGGCAACTAATCGAAAACGCCGATGATTTTGCGCTATTTTTATTAGAGCATGCCCACGTGGCCACGGTAAGCGGAACGGCTTTTGGTGCTCCCGATTGCTTACGGATTTCGTATGCCGCCTCCGAAGCGCAAATTCGTGAGGCCCTAAGCAGGATGGCTAAAGTGCTGGGATAAGGCCCTAGTCATCTTAATTGATACAATAAAAAAACCGGCCCTCAGGCCGGTTTTTTTGTTATTCTTTTACAATTTGTTCTTGGTGGTTAATGGACTCCTGGTGGATGGCTTTAAACAAGCGGAGGATAAATTCTTCCGATAGGCCTCTTTCTTCGCCTTCTAAAACCATTCGACCCAAAATTTCATTCCATCGTTTGCTCTGCAAAACGGCCACATTATTGGCTTTTTTGAGTCGTCCAATGGCTTCAGAAACCTTCATGCGTTTGCCCAAGGTGTCCAAAATCGTTTGGTCGGCCACATCGATTTGCGTACGGAGGTTATTCAATTCGGCCAAATAACCTTCTTCTTCGGTGGTCGTTTTACGGATTTTAAGGTCCTTCATGATTTGTACCAAGTTTGTAGGAGTCACCTGTTGTGCGGCATCACTCCATGCATTGTCTGGATCCCAGTGGCTTTCGATCATCAAACCGTCAAAATTCAAATCAAGCGCCATTTGACAGGTGTCAAAAATCATGTCTCTTTTTCCGGTGATGTGTGAGGGATCACAAATCAAAGGAAGGGCGGGAAAACGATTTTGTACTTCCACGGCGATTTGCCATTCGGGGTTGTTGCGGTATTTGGTTTTTTCATAGGTCGAAAAACCACGGTGGATAAGCCCCAATTTTTTGATATTGGCCGAATACAGGCGTTCTACACCACCCAGCCATAGGGCTACGTCAGGGTTTACTGGGTTTTTGACCAAAACAATTTTATCGGTTCCCTCCAACGCATCGGCGATTTCTTGAACGATAAAAGGGGATACGGTTGACCGTGCGCCAATCCAAAGCACATCGATATCGTGTTCCAAAGCCAACTTTACATGGTCTTTGTTGGCGACTTCGGCGGCGGTGAGTAAACCGGTTTCTTTTTTTACCCGTTGCAACCATTTAAGGCCTATAGCACCGACTCCTTCAAACATACCGGGGCGTGTACGGGGTTTCCAGATTCCCGCCCGAAAAACGGTCACGTCGGTGTCTTTGAGTTCGTGTGCAATTTTGAGTACTTGCTCCTCGGTTTCAGCGCTACAGGGCCCCGCTATGACTAGCGGATGTGGCAGTCCAAAAGCCTCGAGCCATTGGCGCATTTCTTTCTTATTTTCCATGGGTATTGTTTTTATCTGTTATTCCTTTAAGAACCGTTTTGATCCGGTTGATGTCTTTCATGTCCTGATAAAGCGCCTCAAAATCCTCTTGTTCTAAGGTATGTTGAAAAGTTTTGAGGTTGCGAATGTAGTCGTTTAAGGTTTCTAAAACAAAATCCTTGTTGATTTTGAAAATAGGGGTCCACATATCGGGTGAGCTTTTGGCCAGCCTTACGGTGGATTCAAAACCACTACCGGCCATGGCAAAAATGGTCGATTGGTCTTTTTCTTTTTCCAATACCGTTTTGCCCAACATAAAAGAACTGATGTGGGACAAATGCGATACGTAGGCGATGTGTTTGTCGTGTTCGACGGCATCCATATGGCGGATTTCCATGCCCATCGAAGCAAACCATCCCTGGGCTCTTTGGAGGAGTTTAGGGGCTGTTTTATCCGGCTCACAAAGGATTTGTGTGCTTTTAAAAAAAAGATTTTCCACAGCAGCTTGAGGTCCTGAAAACTCGGTTCCGGCTATGGGGTGGGTAGCCAAAAACTGACTTCTTTTGGGATGCTGAGCAACAGCCTGACATATTGTCGATTTGGTCGACCCACAGTCTATCACCAAGCCATCCGAGCCTATACGATCAAGAAAGCTCGTCAGTTGTGCTTCTATGGCATCTACTGGGATGGCCAGTAATAACAGGTGCAAATCCCCAAAATCTTCCTGATTTAACGGACGGTCAATCAGCCCAAGACGAAGGGCTTCGTCTACGTGATCGGGATTGTGGTCACTGCCCAAAATCTCTGCATCACCAAAATATTTTCGCGCCTGTATCGCAAAAGATCCACCGATAAGCCCCAGTCCGATAAGTCCTATTTTTTTCATAGTCGAGCGCTTGCTTTTTCGATTGTATTTTCTTCGACACAAAGGGAAAAGCGAACATAGCCTTCACCTTGAGCACCGAAAATTGTTCCCGGAGCGATAAAAAGGTGCTTGTCCTCTAGAAGTTGGTCGACATAATTTTTGGCAGGAGTATGATCGGGTAATTTTGCCCAAACAAACATGCCTACTTGATTGGGGTCATAAGTGAGTCCCAAGCGGTCGATCAGTTCCAACATGCGTTTTTTTCTTTGGGCATAGGTGGCGTTCATGGATTGATACCATGTTGCAGAAGCTCCCAAAGCCGTGATGGCCCCTTTTTGTAGACCATAAAACATGCCCGAGTCCATATTGCTTTTCACTTTTAAGACGGCCTGGATTGCTTCGCTGTTACCAAGCAACATACCGATTCTCCAGCCGGCCATATTAAAGGTTTTACTCAACGAATTGAGTTCCAAGGCCACTTGATCGGCCCCAGGAGTGGCCAGAAGGCTAGTTGGGGTGTTGTTGAGCACAAAACTATAGGGATTGTCGTTGACCAAAAGGATGTTTCGGGATTTTGCCCAGGCTACCAACCAGGGGAAAAGGGTTTTGTCGGCCCTTGCCCCCGTTGGCATATGGGGGTAGTTGAGCCACATAATCTTTACGTTGGAGGTGTCGAGTTGCTCCAAAAACTGTCGGTCGGGTTGCCACTGATTTGTCTCCTCTAGCATATAATATACGGGTTGTGCTTCGAGGAGTTTGGTGACAGAGGTATAGGTTGGGTATCCCGGATCGGGGATCAATACCTGATCTCCGGGGTTAAGAAAAGCCATCGATATATGCATAATGCCTTCTTTGGAACCCATCAAGGGTAAAACACTGTCTTTCGGGTCTATCTTTACTCCGTACTGTTGATCATAGAAATTTGCCATGGCCTCGCGAAGTTCGGGTAAGCCCTGATAACTTTGGTATTGGTGCGCTTCAGGATGGCTTAGACTTTCGGTCAATGCTTGAAGCACCTTTGGATCGGGTGCCTTATCGGGGCTGCCAATACCCATATTAATGATGGGTTGTCCGGCGGCGATGCGCTGGGCTACTTCTCTAAGTTTTTGGGAGAAGTAGTATTCTTCAACACTTTTTAGGCGATTGGCCGTGTGGGTTTTCATGGTTTTTCTTTTTGATAAACGCCCAAAACTTTAAAGTGTTGTGCCATGATTTTTAAAATAGACTCTGCTTTTTGATACTGCGCAAAGGCATCAAAGGTAACATCGACAAAAAAGGCGTATTTACCCGGGGTTTCGATCACGGGTAGCGACTGAATCTTGGTGAGGTTGAGTTGACAATCACTCATTACATTGAGTACGGTTGCCAAACTACCGCGTTGATGGTCAAGGGTAAATTTGAGCGCCGCTTTGTTGAGATTGGGTGTCAACGGAAGGGGTTCTTTGGCGACGATGACAAATCGGGTAACGTTGTTTTTGATGGTTTGAATTTGCTCGGCCAATGTGTTCAAACCAAAAAGTTTGGCCGCTGCACTTCCTGCAATGGCCCCTATACCCCTGCGTTTTTCTTCCTGAATTTTTTGGGCTACCAAAGCAGTGTCCTCGGCTTCTACAAGCCTAATATTAGGATAGGCCTCAAAGAATTGGGCACATTGTAACAAGGCCATGGGATGAGAGTGAACCTCTTGGAGGTCTTCTATTTTTTGACCGGGTAGTGCCATCAGTTGATGGTTGATTTGTAGAAACGTCTCATGGATGATCGAAAGGTTGTTACGATCCAATAGGGCATAGTTTGGTAAAATGGATCCTGCAATCGAGTTTTCGATGGCCATTACGGCGAGGTCTATTTCTGCCTGAAGCAATCCTTTAGTCAATGCATCAAATGACAAATATTCGACAATTTGCCTTGACTCTTGGGAATAGAGGGATTGGGCCACCTGATGATGGTATGAACCCCGTACGCCTTGTATTCCTATTTTTTTCATATCCAAAAAAAAAGCCCTGATTATATCAGGACTCCTTATTTATTTTATGTTTTTGCTTTACAAAGTCCTGCCTTCCTCTATTGAATAATAGAAGTAGAAAAAACGGTTGTTAAGAAATGTAATTTGATTCATATATGTACAAATGTAATTTTTAATTACATATTTCAAATAAGAAAGCATAAATTTTTACTATCTGTACATTTTAAAATAATCAATCTTAATGTCATCAAGACCGTCTGCATCAAATGGGTACTCCATTTGATCTTGAATATTGTACAAGGATATTAGTATAAATTCACTTAATATTACTACAAAATAGGTTATCAATTCTGTTTGTAATGATCCAGTTCCTATTTTGTTGATTAAAGTAGGAGTATATATGAAAGGAAATATATATATAAAAATTAAACAGTACGATTTAAGACTAATTGGTGTTCTGTGGGTATGAATTGCTATTAAATTTTCTTGACCTTCATGGATATCTTTCATAAACCTAAATATTTTTTGTCTTGTCCCTCCACCAAAACTTTCAATATTATTTTGAACAAAATCATATAAATTTTTGAGGTCTTTATCGATGCCGAAGGATTTTGAAAAAGGTGTTTTAAGATAATTAATGAAATTATTACTTATGTTTTCTAAAAGCTTGGTTCCTTCATCTTTTAATCTTTTTCCGGCTTTGTCTCCATCATTGATTAAATAGTAAACTATACTAATTCCAGTTCTAAATCTGCTTAGATGTTCGAGTGCCTTTTCACGTCTTCTAAAGGCACCCCTTATGGTAAAAACAAGAGGAAAAATTATGGCTATACTAATTAATGTTAAATCAACATTGTAAACAATTTCGTTTTGAAAACAAACAAATGGTACTATAATTGAAATTAATAATGTTATTAAAGTTCTTCTATTAATTATGGAGAAATAATTTTTCAATGTTTTTTTATTAAATTTATGTTGTAAATCTATAAACTAAAATATGAAAAAACAATTAATAACTCTATTACTTCTACTGGTCGGGTGTCTATCATTTTCTCAATCAGATCAAAAAATTAGTCTATTATTCCAAGACATGACTCCGATTGAAATCAAACTTAGTTATTCGAATAAAGAACTTCGAAAAGACACTAACGACAGTACCTTTATCGACACCGAAATGCAGTATAAGTACAATGGTAACTGGGAGGTCATCCCGGTTTCGCTCCGTGCTCGTGGTAATTTTCGTCGGGCGGAATGTTATTTTCCTCCTGTGAAAATGAAAATCAAAAAATCTAATGCCAAAAACACCCTTTTCGAAGGAAACAAGCGACTCAAATTGGTGTTGCCTTGTAAGTTGGAGACCAATAACAATGATAATATTCTTCAGGAATACATGGCCTATAAGCTTTATGAGGCGATTTCCCCTTACAATTTTAAAACCCGACGCGTCAAAATCACCTTTGCCGAAAAGAAGGGTAAAAAAATCAAAGAGCATATGCTCGAAGGTTTTTTGATCGAAGACGACGATTTGGTGGCCGACCGCTTTGAAGGAAAAGTACTCGAGCGATTTATTCACCCCTTGGCCATGGATGCCGAGAGCTCCGCACAGAATGCTTTTTTCCAATTTATGATTGGCAATACCGATTTTTCTACTGCCTATCAGCACAACGGAAAACTGCTTTATATCGACAAAAAAATCATTCCTCTTCCCTATGATTTTGACATGTCAGGATTGGTCGATGCCAGTTATGCAACGGTCAACACAACCTTGGGCATCAAATCAGTCAAAGACCGTAAATACCGAGGTTTTAAAAGAGACAATGCGGTGTTGGAAGGGGTGCGGAGTCAGTTTTTGACTCAAAAGCAAAAACTGATGGACATCGTTGGTTCAATGGCCGGAGACTTTGAAAGCGAAAAGGAATTTGGCGAAACCCAAAGCTATATTGAAAGCTTTTTTAAGGTTTTGGAAAACGACAAAGATTTTCAAGCCAGTATCGTCAGTCAAGTACGAACCAAATAAACAACCCCTATTCTGGAATCAATACCTTCATCTTTTTAAAGATGGAGGTATTTTCATAAATACCTGAAAAGGAGGCTGCTCCAGGCCCATAGGCAAAGACAGGAACCATGGCTGCGCTATGTCCCGTTGTCGAATATTTTCCACTGACCGAGCTTTTTTCAACGCTTCCTTTTAGAAGCGAAAAACCACCGGTTTCATGATCTGCCGTAACAATCACCAGGGTATTACCTTGTTTTTTTGCAAAGGCCAACACAGCGGCTACCGCCTTGTCAAAGTCCTTAAACTCACTGAGCACATAGTTAAGTTCGTTGGCGTGACCTCCCCAATCGATTTGTGAACCCTCGACCATCATAAAGAAGGGTTTATTTTTAGTGGCCAGCTTATCAAGTGTAGCATTTACCATTTCATCCAAATCGGGATAACGCCCCTGCGCTATAGGCTTTGGCTCTTCTTCATCGGTAAAAAAACCAATTTTTGAAGCTGTTGACTTTTCAAATTTTTTCAACGAATTAACAATATCATAGTCACGCATTTCCTCAATCAAATTACGGTTGTCTTCACGTGTGGTAAAGTGCGTCCTTCCACCACCGATAAAATAATCGACTTTGCTCTCACTCATCTGCAAGGCGATTTCTTGGTATTTTTTTCGTGAATCTACATTAGCATAAAAAGCTGCAGGTGTAGCATGAACAATCGATGAAGTGGCCAACAAAGCCGAAAGATAGCCTTGAGTTTGCGCATATTCAAGAATTGATTCCAGGCGTTCGTTTTTTGGATTGATTCCCAGCACACCATTGTAAGTTTTTTCGCCACAGGCCATCGCTGTACCACTGGCGGCCGAATCGGTTACGAGCTGTTCATGCGCGTGGGTTTTTGCAAGTCCAACAGCCTCAAATTGTTCGAGGACGGTAGTGTTGCCCTGGGCATACATCCCAGCGGTAATTTGGGTAAGCCCCATACCATCACCAATCATTAGGATAATGTTAGGTGGGTTTTGATCTTGAGCAGTACCGTAACTAAAAATAAGGACAAGTCCTAGGGTGAGGAATCTTTTCATAATCTATGATGGTTTGAAAAAGTAAAAGTAACGAATATGTTGGCAATTAGCCCAAATGATTTTGAATCCCTTTAAAAATAATTTCCGTTGCGCCCTTTTGCGATTGGGTAAAGTTTAGGTTAGCATTTCCTTTCTTCGCCAGGGCTTTGAGATCGGCGGTTTTTAGTATTTGACTAAATTCTTCCGGTCGGCTAATGCTTTGAAGACCGCCCAATTTCTGCAAGGCTTGAGCTTCAGGAAAACGTTGGTAGTACTTTCCAATTACAATAGGAATTCCCTGTGCAGCCGGCTCCAGTACGTTGTGAAGCCCCCCTTTGTGCATGCCTCCTCCAACATAGGCCAAGGTTGCATAGGCATAGAGTCGGTTAAGATCGCCAATAGTATCAACAATTATGATCTTCAACGCTTGGGTAAATTGCTTTTGATAACTCCAATAGCCCACTTGACCGGAGCAGTAATCGGCAATTTTCTTTAGGTTTTTTTGGTCAATCAGGTGGGGGGCAAGCAGTACCTTCCAGCCAGTGGGAAGTTGTTCTAACCCCTGTGAAAGTAGTTGCATATCGTCTTCCCATACGCTACCCGCTACGAATAAGGAATCGTTTTTAAGTGATTTTTGTAATTCGGGAAATGGATTTTTTTCGGTAGCCACTTTTGAAACGCGGTCAAAGCGGGTGTCACCACTTAGACTTACTTGAGCAATCCCGTGTTTACGCAATAGTGATTCGGATGCTTTGTCTTGTACATAAAAATGATCTAGGCCCCTCAGCAGAGACAACAACCATTTTCCATAGTTTTTAAAGTAAAATTGGGAGTCAAAAAACCGACTTGATACAGAATAGGTGGGGATGTTTTGCTGTTGGAGTGCTTGGAGGTAATTGGGCCAAAATTCATTTTTGACCAAAAGCGCAGCGCGGGGTTGGGTGTATTGTAAAAATCGCCTTGCGTTTTGGGGGCTGTCCAAAGGCAGATAACAAACCACATCGGCCAGGGGGTAATTTTTTTGTTGTTGGTATCCCGATGGAGAAAAAAAAGTGAGCAATACAGGGGTGTTTGGCGCTTCTTTTTTGATCTTTTCAATCAGAGGACGGATTTGTTCGAATTCCCCCAGAGATGCCGTATGTATCCACAAGTAATTTTGTTTTTGAATCGCTGCAAGTTGCGTCCAAACGTCTTTTCTTCCTACGACAAAGGCCTTTATTTTTTTAGAAAATAGCGCAGCGATGGGCAAACCAATCGTTGTACATAATAATAAAAGACGATAGAGGTGTACCAAAAGGAAACTTTCTTCAAAAATACTTTTTAATTAAGATATACTAAAGCTACGCACGTTTTTTTAAATTTGGGCTTTTAATGCTATGGAACCCATACGAATGGTTGACCTTCAAGGTCAATACGCCAAAATAGAACCGCAGATCAATCGTGCCATGCAGGAGGTGCTTACGGAAACGGCCTTTATCAATGGTCCGGCCGTACATAACTTTCAGAAAAATTTGGAAGATTATTTGGAGGTCAAACATGTGATTCCCTGCGCCAACGGTACCGATGCCCTTCAAATCGCCTTGATGGGATTGGGTTTACAGCCTGGTGACGAAGTCATTACAGCCGACTTTACTTTTGCTGCGACCGTAGAGGTGATTGCCTTGTTGCAATTAACCCCTGTTTTGGTCGATGTGGATCCACAGACTTTCAATATCGATGTCGATGCGGTGGCCCGAGCCATCACACCCAAAACTAAGGCCATTATTCCTGTGCATTTGTTTGGTCAATCAGCCCCCATGGAGCCCCTGATGGCCTTGGCCGAAAAACACCAACTCTATGTGGTTGAAGACAACGCCCAAGGGATTGGAGCGACTTATACCTTTTCGGATGGAAGACAAGCTAAGACGGGAACCATCGGCCAGGTAGCCACCACCTCTTTTTTTCCCTCCAAAAATTTGGGAGCCTATGGTGATGGTGGAGCGCTATTTACCAACGATGATGATTTGGCTTATACCCTTAGGGGCATTGTTAATCACGGTATGTATAAACGGTATCATCACGATGTGGTGGGCGTAAATTCGCGTTTGGATGCCCTGCAGGCCGCCATTTTAAATGTCAAATTACCCTACCTAGACGCTTATAACGAAGCCCGAAAAGCAGCCGCCCTAAAATATACCCAACGGCTAGCCGATCATCCTAAAATTTCTACTCCCTACCGTCAAGCCGATTGCGACTCCCATGTATTTCATCAATACACCCTCAAATTAAAAGAGACAGACCGCGATGCCTTGGTGAGTTATCTCCAAGAAAAAGGAATCCCTACCGGGGTGTACTATCCCATCCCCCTACATGCCCAAAAAGCCTATAAAGACACTCGGTACAACGAGGCCGATTTTACGGTGACCAATACCTTGGTCAACGAAGTGATTTCATTGCCCATGCATACCGAACTCAGTGATGATCAGATTGACTATATCTGTACACACCTTCTTAACTATTTAAATTCTAAAAAATGAAAATTCAGTCTATCCTTTCTCTTACACTATTCGTATTGAGCACGTATGGTTTTGGACAACAAACCTATATCCAAAGTGGACAACTCTTTGATGCTGCCAGTGGTAAAATGCTTAAAAATAAAACCCTTGTTGTAGAGGGAAAAAAAATTGTCGATATACGTGATGGATGGGTCGTCCCCAATGGATCAACAGATCAGTTGATCGATTTAAAAACCAAGACGGTATTGCCCGGACTCATCGACATGCATGTGCATATCGAAAGTGAATACACTCCCCAATCGTATGTTGGGAAATACAAAGACGATGATGCCGACCGTGCCTTTGATGCGGCCCAAAATGCCAAAAGTACACTCATGGCCGGCTTTACGACCGTTCGAGATATGGGCGGAACAGGGGTCAATATCTCTTTGCGCGATGCCATAGCTCAAGGTAAAGTACCTGGCCCACGTATTTTTTCTGCCGAAAAAGCCATTGGTACCACAGGTGGTCATGCAGATCCTACCAATGGATCGCGAAAAGAACTTATGGGAGATCCTGGCCCTAGAGAGGGGGTCATCAATTCGGCCGATGAAGCCCGAGAAGCCGTACGTCATCGCTACAAAAACGGTGCAGATTGTATCAAAATAACCGCTACCGGTGGAGTAACCAGTGTCGCCAAAAATGGGCAAAACCCACAGTTTACCTTTGAGGAAATCAAGGCCATAGTCGAAACGGCCAACGATTATGGTATGCATGTAGCTGCGCACGCCCATGGTGACGAGGGGATGTATCGCGCTGTCTTGGCCGGTGTAAAAACCATTGAACACGGTACTTTGGTTTCTACCCGTACGATGGATTTGATGAAAGAAAAACAAACCTGCCTTGTCGCTACCATCTCAGCCGGTAAGCACGTGGCCAAAATGGCCCAGATCAAAGGTTTTTTTCCCGAAATTATCGTACCTAAGGCCATTGCTATCGGCCCGCAGATTCAAGCGACCTTTGGCCGTGCTTACAAACGAGGAGTTCCCTTGGCTTTTGGAACCGACGCTGGCGTGTTTCCCCATGGGGAAAACGCCCAAGAATTTATTTATATGGTCGAAGCAGGGATGCCTGCCAAAGAGGCCCTGCAGTTGGCGATGATTACCAATGCGGAATTGTTGGGAGTCAGTGAAGAATTGGGTCAATTAAAACCCGGTTTTACCGCCGATATCATAGCCGTGGACCAAGATCCTCTCGAAGATATTGCCGCTTTGCAACAGGTCACCTTTGTAATGAAAGAGGGACAGGTGTATAAAAAGGACTAAATTTCAGCTGAACTTACCGAGGCTTCACCATTTATTTTTCGCACCAACCCTTGTAAAACCTTACCGGGGCCTACTTCGGTAAACGATGTAGCACCGTCATAGATCATTTGTTGGACGCTTTGGGTCCAGCGAACGGGAGCTGTCAATTGTGCAATTAAGTTGTTTTTGATGACTTCTTTCTCCATCACTGCTTGGCCGGTAACATTTTGATAAATTCGACAGCGGGGGTCATGAAAGGTAGTGCTTTGGATAGCTTCAGCCAATTCTTGTCGGGCGGGTTCCATCAGTGGAGAGTGAAAAGCGCCTCCAACAGGCAGTACCAAGGCACGCCGTGCACCCGCTTCTTTGAGTGCTTCACAGGCAGCTTCTACTGCGGCCAGTTCACCCGAGATGACCAATTGCCCAGGGCAGTTGTAGTTGGCGGCTACCACGGTTCCGGTGATGGAAGCACAAACATCTTCTACTTGATCATCCTCTAGTCCCAAAACTGCGGCCATAGTTCCGGGAACTTCATCGCAGGCTTTTTGCATGGCTTGCGCCCGCTGACTGACCAATTGTAATCCATCTTCAAAAGACAAAGCTCCAGCGGCTGTAAGTGCCGAAAATTCGCCCAAAGAATGACCGGCAACCATTTTGGGTTGGAAATCCTCGCCCATGATTTCACTGAGAATTACCGAATGAAGGAAAACGGCCGGCTGGGTTACACTGGTTTGTTGGAGATCTTCTTTGCTGCCTTCAAACATGATGGAGGAGATATCAAACCCTAAAAGTTTGTTGGCTTGCTCAAAACGTTTTTTGGCCAGTGAAAAATTTTCGTACAATTCTTTTCCCATACCGGGAAATTGAGCGCCTTGGCCCGGAAAAATATATGCCTTCATGAAGTTGCAATTTTTTTATAGGTGATAAAAGTGTAGGCCAGGGGCTGGTTGTCCGATTTAGGGTGTGTTTCGCGCCAAACCTCTTGCCAAATTGTGGGGTCAATAGTTGGAAAAAAAGTATCGGCTTCAAAATGATCGTGTACACGTGTAAGTTCAAGGGTATGCGCAAAGGGCATGGCCTGTTGGTAGATTTGCCCCCCTCCGATGATAAAGGGTTGAGGGTCGTCTTTGGCCAAGTCCAGCGCTTCTTCCAGGCTCGAACAGCAGACGATGCCCGTTGCCTGGTAGTCATTGTTTCGTGTAATAACTATGTTGGTTCGGTTGGGGAGTGCCTTTGGAAGCGACTCAAAAGTTTTTCTGCCCATAATGATGGCATGTCCGCAAGTGAGTTCTTTAAACCGCTGAAGGTCTTCTCTAATGTGCCAAAGCAAGTCGTTGTCTTTACCCAATGCATCATTTTCTGAAGCAGCAGCAATTAAAGTAACATTTGGGTGTTCATAGTCGGGATTAGCGACAGCTTCTTGAGGTGTCTCTTCTTCTTCCAATAGGGTTTTATTTAGTCTGTGGTGTTCCAAGGCGTTTTCGCTAGGGATATTTACAAGGGTTTTCTTTCGCGCTCTTTTGAAATTGGACTAATTTAGGGGGCAAATGTACGTTTTCTCTCGCAAATGAGGCAATTTTTTCCTGCTCTAGAAAAGTCAATCTACCTCAATACGGCCTATGTGGGACTGCTTTCCCAACCCTTGTTTGCCTACAGGCAAAAATTGGAAGAGGCCTATTTACAAAACGGGGATCGCTTTAAAATTGATGCGTATGAGCGCTTGGAAAAAGACACTCTGGCGGTTGCAGATTTTTTGGATGCCCCCAAAGCAAACACGTTTTTAGTCCCTAATTTTTCTTCGGGAATCCGGTATTTTCTTTCCCACTTACCGGCCCAATCAACCATTTTGATGCTTGAAGAAGATTATCCTTCCTTGATGGAGGCTTTTAAAGAACGGGATTTTAAAATCGACACCCTTCCAATCGATGAAAAGGTAGAACAACGTGTACAGGAACAATTGAAACAAAAAACATATGATGTTTTGGCCTTGAGCATGGTACAATACATCAGCGGCCTGTTGTTTGATGCAGCAGCGCTCAAGGCGATAAAGCAACAACACCCTGAGTTGCTGATTGTGGTAGATGCGACGCAATGGATAGGGTCGGTCAGCTTTTCATTTCGCCAGGCACCGATAGATCTGGTGGTAGGCAGTGGTTATAAATGGCTTTTAGCTGGGTTTAATTCGGGCTATGCATGTATTTCCGATTTGTTTTATAAAAAAACAGCGACCACCCCCACGCTTCTATGGAACCAAATTTTTGTAGGCCATTTTAACTTTTTGGGGGCGTCTTCCTTGGCCTTTGCGGTCAAACAGTTGCATGCTTGGGATTTTACCCGTTTACTCACCCACAAAGATCAACTGGCGCACCACCTTAAAGCAGGTCTTGAAGAAAGAGGGTTAATTGCACCCTGGGTGACTCAGCGAAAAGCTCATGGCTCATTTTTTAATTTCAAGGGAGACACTAAGGCCTATAATAAGCTCCAACAACACGGGGTGCGTTGTTCCCAGAGGGGTTCGGGTATACGGGTGTCCGTTCACTTTTACAATACTTTTGAAGAAATCGATCGTTTTCTATCCCTACTCTAAACCGCCACTTTCCCTCTAATAAGGGGGTGGGGGTCGTAGTTTTCGAGGGTGAAATCTTCGTAAGTAAAATCAAAAATTGATTGAATGTTGGGGTTGAGTTTCATGCTGGGCAACAGTTTTGGTGTGCGTTGCAGTTGGGTGGCGATTTGTTCCTCGTGATTTGCATAAATATGCGCATCGCCAAAGGTGTGGACAAAGTCACCGACTTGGTACCCACAAACCTGCGCCACCATCATAGTAAGCAATGCATAGGAAGCAATATTAAAAGGTACCCCCAAAAAAACATCTGCACTTCTTTGGTAGAGCTGACAGGACAATTTTTGGTCGGCTACATAAAATTGAAAAAAAGCATGACAAGGGGGTAGGGCCGCCTTGTGGTTGGCGACATTTTCTGCAAAACTCTTTCGGGTATCCGGAAGCACCCCTGGGTTCCAAGCTGAAACCAGCATGCGCCGACTGTCGGGATTGGTTTTTAACGTCTCGATGAGTTCGGCAATTTGGTCAATGCCCTCACTATTCCAATTGCGCCACTGATGACCGTATACAGGGCCTAAATTACCCTGTTCGTCCGCCCATTCGTTCCAGATGCGCACCCCATTTTCTTGAAGATAATGGATGTTGGTATCGCCCTTAATGAACCATAGCAGTTCATGGATAACCGATTTCACATGAATTTTTTTGGTGGTTACCAACGGAAATCCTTCACTTAGGTCAAACCGCATTTGATACCCAAAAACACTTTTGGTTCCGGTGCCGGTCCGGTCGGTTTTGAGGGTGCCGTTTTCTTGAATATGCCGAATCAGGTCGAGGTATTGTTTCATCTGTAGAATTGAACACCTAAAATACCATCTAGGTTGGATTCGACTCTAATTTAAATCCAATAGTTTTCAAAAAAAAGTTAACAGCTTAGTCTGTTTTTCTTCGCCCTAACTCATCGCGTATGATGGCCGCTTTTTCGTAGTCTTCTGCCGCGACAAACTTTTTAAGTAAGGTTTTTAACTTACTGATCGATATGTGCTTGAGGCTGTTGGGAAGTTCTGTTTTTTTGGCTGCAGCCTCTGCACATTCTTTGGTCCACGCCTGATCTTCTTCTTTGGGATTGTCTGGCGGAACAGTCGAGGTAAATCCTGCATGGGTCAAAATAGAATCGTAGGTATAAATTGGGGCATTAAACCGCAGGGCCATGGCTATGGCGTCAGAGGTGCGGGCGTCGATAATCTCTTCAATTTTATTTTGCTCACAAATCAAACTGGAGTAAAAAACCCCATCAACCAGTTTATGAATAATCACCTGTTTGACGATAATTTCAAAACGCTGGGCAAAGGCCTTGAACAAGTCGTGTGTCAGCGGTCGGGCAGGCTTGATGTCCTTGTCTAGGGCAATGGCTATAGCCTGAGCCTCGAACCCACCGATGACTATGGGAAGTTTACGGTCGCCTTTGGTTTCACTCAAAATCAAGGCATAGGTACCCGATTGTGTTTCACTGTAAGAAATCCCCTTTATGTCCAACTGAATCAGTTTCATCGGCTTTGCTTGGACTTTAATAACGCAAAAAAGCGTGAATTAGTACATGCTAAGGGTTAATTTAATCATTTTGTAGTTTTTAAAACCCCTAGTCAAAGATGCTTATTTTACGGGAGAATTGGTTAGATTTGCAGTCAATTTAATCGCGTAGATGAAAACAATTCAGTTTAGAGAAGCCATCGCCGAGGCCATGTCAGAAGAAATGCGGCGAGACGCGTCCATTTATCTGATGGGTGAAGAAGTTGCGGAATACAATGGAGCCTACAAGGCTTCTAAGGGAATGTTGGACGAGTTTGGTCCCGACCGGGTCTTGGATACGCCCATTTCCGAATTGGGCTTTGCCGGTATCGGTGTCGGTTCCACCATGACAGGCAACCGGCCCATTATCGAATTTATGACCTTTAACTTTGCCTTGGTCGGCATCGATCAAATCATCAATAACGCAGCCAAAATACGGCAGATGTCCGGTGGACAGTTTCCTTGCCCGATTGTCTTTCGTGGTCCCACAGGATCTGCAGGACAATTGGCCGCTACCCACTCCCAAGCTTTTGAAAATTGGTACGCCAACTGTCCTGGGCTCAAGGTTGTGGTACCCTCCAATCCCTACGATGCCAAAGGCCTATTGAAATCAGCCATACGCGACAATGACCCAGTCATTTTTATGGAATCCGAACAAATGTACGGAGACAAAGGGGAAGTGCCCGAAGGCGAATACACCCTTCCAATCGGAGTAGCCGATATTAAGCGAAAAGGAGATGATGTGACGATTGTTTCGTTTGGAAAAATCATTAAAGAAGCCTATATCGCGGCAGACGCTCTAGCCAAAGAAGGGATTGAATGCGAAATTATCGACCTGCGGACAGTTCGCCCGTTGGACTACAATACCATTTTTGAATCGGTCAAAAAAACCAACCGTTTGGTAATTTTAGAAGAGGCCTGGCCTTTTGGCAATGTGTCTACAGAAATCACTTACCAGGTACAAAATACTATATTTGATTACCTAGATGCCCCCGTCGAAAAAATAAACACCGCAGATACACCGGCTCCTTATTCACCCGTTTTGCTCAAAGAATGGTTGCCCAATAGTGAAGATGTCATCAAGGCGGTACACAAAGTAATTTATCGAAATGCGTAAGTGATGCGCCAACTATTTTTCTAATCCTTGGTGTTTGCTTACTTTTACGCCGCAAAAATTTAAACTCTATCTATGGAAGCGAATGTTATCATGATCCCCGTTGTTCTGTCAATTGTTGGATTAGTGTATATGTTAATCCGTGCCAGCTGGGTACGAAAACAAGATGCAGGAAATGAAAAAATGCAAAGTATTTCCAAAAGCATCAAAGAAGGAGCACTGGCCTTTCTCAATGCCGAATACCGTCTTTTGGTGGTGTTTGTGGTGTTGGCCTCAGTGGCCCTATTCCTCATTGCCAATGCGGTGGAAACCACCAGCATCATGATCATTCCGGCCTTTATAGTGGGTGCGATCTTTTCGGCCCTCGCCGGAAATATCGGGATGCGTATTGCAACAGAATCTAACGCCCGAACCACACAAGCAGCCCGTGAAAGCCTTCCCAAAGCCCTACAGGTGTCTTTTGGAGGCGGCACAGTTATGGGGCTTGGTGTAGCTGGTTTGGCCGTCTTGGGATTGTCTTTATTTTTCCTTTTGTTCATCAATATGTTTATGGGTGAAAACGGAAGCTTCTACACCAATATGACCATAGTACTCGAAGCCTTAGCCGGTTTCTCACTGGGTGCTGAATCCATTGCGCTCTTTGCTCGTGTAGGAGGCGGAATCTATACCAAAGCAGCCGATGTTGGGGCCGATTTAGTGGGTAAAGTCGAAGCGGGAATTCCCGAAGACGACCCCCGAAACCCTGCTACCATTGCCGATAATGTTGGTGACAATGTGGGTGATGTAGCTGGAATGGGTGCCGATCTTTTTGGTAGTTATGTAGCAACTGTATTGGCTTCTATGGTATTGGGGAATTACATTATCAGAGATATGACCGATGCCACCGGAACCCAGTTTAGCGATGCATTTAATGGGATGGGGCCTATCCTATTGCCATTGATCATTGCAGGTGTGGGAATTGTTGCGTCGATTATTGGTACGTTTTTGATTCGTATATCGGACAACAACGCCAAGGAAGCAGAAGTACAACGTGCCCTTAACCTTGGGAATATAACTTCTATCCTGATCACTGCCGCTGCCGGCTATTTCTTGATACAATGGATGTTGCCCGAAACCATCGTTGGAATGCGCTTTTTTGGTGAAGGCACTTATGATATACCAGCGTTTAATGTATTTTATGCTACGCTCGTAGGGTTGGCCGTAGGGTATTTGATTTCTTATTTTACAGAATATTATACAGCCCTAGGGAAAAAACCAGTATTGGATATTGTGAAAAATTCCTCTACTGGGGCAGCGACCAATATAATTGCCGGTCTAGCCACTGGGATGATTTCTACCGCCAGTTCAATTATACTATTTGCAGTAGCCATTTGGGGTTCTTATACCCTGGCAGGTTTTTATGGTGTAGCGATTGCCGCCTCAGCAATGATGGCCACCACAGCCATGCAGCTTGCTATTGATGCTTTTGGTCCAATTGCTGACAATGCCGGGGGTGTAGCCGAAATGAGTGAGCTACCTGATGAAGTCAGAGAACGTACCGATATCTTGGATTCGGTAGGAAATACGACCGCTGCTGTCGGGAAAGGATTTGCGATTGCATCTGCTGCGCTTACGGCCTTAGCACTTTTTGCTGCCTATGTTACCTTTACGGGCATAGACGGGATCAATATTTTTAAAGCCGATGTACTAGCCGCCTTGTTTATTGGGGGGATGATTCCTGTGGTCTTTTCGGCCTTGGCCATGAAAGCTGTTGGACGTGCTGCCATGGAAATGGTCGAAGAAGTACGTCGTCAGTTTAGAGAAATCAAAGGCATTATGGAAGGTAAAGGAACCCCCGAATATGGAAAATGTGTCGACATCTCTACCAAAGCCGCACTTAAAGAAATGCTAGCTCCCGGACTCATCACCATCATCACGCCCGTGATTATAGGATTTGTAATGGGTGCCGAAGCCTTAGGAAGTTATATGGCTGGTGTGACCGTATCCGGTGTGATTTGGGCGATTTTCCAAAACAATGCCGGAGGTGCATGGGACAATGCCAAAAAATCATTCGAAGCTGGGGTAGAAATCAATGGTGAGATGACTTACAAAGGTTCTGAGGCTCACAAAGCAGCGGTAACCGGAGACACAGTCGGTGATCCTTTTAAAGATACTTCAGGACCCTCGATGAATATTTTGATCAAATTAACCTGTTTGGTCGGATTGGTAATCGCCCCGATTTTGGGCGGACACCATTCCGATACGGCTACTGCGCAGACTTCTCAAAAAGAAATTCGTGTAGAAGTCAACGCGACCGCGAGTGATGGGGAGGCTACCCAAATGAAAGCCGTCATTGTCACTACCGAAACCAACGAAAAGGGCGAAACTTCACAATCAGAAACGGTTGTTGAAGGTACCGAAGAGGCCGTGATGGCTGAAATCGAAAAAGCCAAAAATGTTGAGATTAAAGTTATTAAAGAATAACCTTGACAAAGGCACTATAAAAAAAGCGGGGCCTAGGCCCCGCTTTTTATTTTAGAATAGGCCGTTGATCGCCCCGTCAACCCGTTCAATGATGCTACCCAAGTCTTCGGGTTTTTCTACAAAATCCAGGTTATCAACGTCGATAATCAATAGTGGGCTTTTGTCGTAGGTAGAAATCCACGCTTCATAACGCTCGTTAAGCCGACTGAGGTAATCGATGCTGATGGTATTTTCATAACTACGTCCCCGCTTGTGAATCTTGTTTACCAGATTTGGAATGCTCGAACGTAAATAAATCAATAAGTCGGGCCCTTGTATCAGGTTTTCCATCAGGTCAAACAACGACAGATAGTTGTCAAAATCCCTTCGGGTCATCAATCCCATCGCGTGGAGGTTGGGCGCAAAAATATTGGAGTCTTCATAGATCGTACGATCTTGAATCACGTTTTTATTATCCTCACGAATTTGAATCAATTGCTTAAAGCGGCTTTTGAGAAAATACACCTGAAGATTAAACGACCATCGTTCCATATGGTTGTAAAAATCATCCAAATACGGGTTGTCAATCACGTCTTCAAAATGGGCTTCCCATTTGTAGTGTTTAGCCAGGAGGTTGGTCAAACTGGTTTTACCGGCTCCTATATTTCCAGCAACGGCTATATGCATTGATTAAAGCGAATTAAAAATAGGTTTATATCGTTCTTGCAAAGTAAGTGGATTTTTTGAAAGATAAAAGTAAGGCCAGGGTATAATTGAAATTTGACAATATTTTTTTGAAATAAAAAAAGCCCCTATATTTGTGCTTGATAACGAGGAAGGATTTGACTGATTGCAACCTCAAAAAAAAATGCTAAAGCAGTATTGCTTTGAGACTTTCGACGTCAAATCCTACCCAAAGCAATTGAACTATGTCTTATTTATTTACCTCCGAATCGGTCAGCGAAGGACATCCTGACAAAGTAGCCGATCAAATTAGCGATGCGCTCTTAGACCATTTTTTGGCCTTTGACCCCGAAAGTAAAGTAGCTTGTGAAACGTTGGTGACCACGGGCCAAGTCGTTTTGGCTGGGGAAGTCAAAAGTACCACCTATCTCGATGTTCAAGATATCGCCCGACAAACGATTAATTCCATAGGCTATACCAAAGGGGCCTATCAATTTAGCGGTGATTCTTGTGGGGTTATTTCCCTGATTCATGAACAATCTCAGGATATCAATCAAGGGGTTGACCGTGCGGATAAAAAAATTCAAGGGGCGGGCGACCAGGGCTTGATGTTTGGGTATGCCACCCACGAAACCGAAAATTATATGCCGCTAGCCTTAGAACTGTCCCATTTGATTTTAATCGAATTGGCCAAACTTCGACGCGAAAACAAAGCGATTACCTACCTCCGCCCGGATGCCAAATCACAGGTAACCATTTCCTACAACGATCAGCATCAACCCGAATTTATCGATACAATTGTTGTGTCTACCCAACATGATCCTTTTACTAACGACGATCAAGGCATGTTGGACCAGATTAAATCCGATATCATCAATATTTTGATTCCTCGGGTCAAAGCCCAACTCCCGGAATCAATACAAAAACTGTTTACCGAACAAATCACCTACCATATCAATCCCACAGGAAAATTTGTGATAGGGGGCCCACATGGCGATACGGGACTCACCGGTCGCAAAATTATCGTTGATACCTACGGAGGAAAAGGAGCGCATGGTGGGGGCGCTTTTAGTGGGAAAGATCCCAGCAAAGTAGACAGGAGTGCGGCCTACGCCGCCCGGCATATCGCCAAAAATCTGGTAGCTGCCGGAGTCGCCAAAGAAGTGTTGGTGCAACTAAGCTATGCCATTGGTGTAGCCCAACCCACTTCTATTTTTGTCAACACCTTTGGGACGGCCCAGATGTCGTTGTCAGACAGTGCGATTGCCGAGAAAATCAAAGGACTTTTTGATTTAAGTCCCTACGGTATAGAAACCCGTTTAAAACTGCGTAATCCCATCTACCTCGAAACGGCATCTTATGGCCATATGGGACGCCAACCCCAAACGGTGACCAAAACCTTTGAGTCGCCCTACAACGGAAAAGTAACCCAAGAAGTAGAGCTTTTTACTTGGGAAAAACTGGATCATGTCGATCAAATCAAACAAGCATTTTCAAGATTGTAAAAATGGGGAAAGCCCAATCGGTATCGATTTCCAATTATGTGACCCATAGTTCGGCCTCCTATCCTAGGATCGAATTGCATTACCAGCATTTTGGTCAGTCCTGGGACAAGGCACCGGTGATACTGGTAAACCACTCCCTTACCGGGGATTCCAATGTGGCTGGACCCACGGGTTGGTGGCAGGAGTTGATTGGTCCCGGGCAAACCATCGATACCAATCAATTTGCTGTATTGGCGTTCAATATTCCCGGCAATGGATTTGCACAGCAAATCTTTGACCAACCCGAAGACTTCCATACAGGGGATATTGCTCGATTGTTTAAGCAAGGTTTAGATCTGTTGGGGATCAAACAATTGTATGCCCTTATCGGTGGGTCTATTGGTGGCGGTATTGCCTGGGAAATGGCTGCTTTATACCCCGATCTTACCCAACGATTGATCCCGATTGCCGCCGACTGGAAGGCCTCCGATTGGATCATAGCCAATACATTTTTTCAAAAAAAGATTTTGGCAAATTCAAGCGACCCGCTCAGAGATGCCCGTATCCACGCTATGCTGTGTTACCGAAATCCCGAATCATTAGAATCCCGATTTAACCGAACCTACAACGAAGAACGCAGTTGTTTTAATGTCGAAAGTTGGCTGCAATACCACGGCGATAAGCTCGAACAACGTTTTGCCCTAAAAGCCTATAAGATGGTTAATCACCTTTTGGGAACCATCGATATCACGCGAGAACAACAAGATTTTACCACCATAGTATCCAATATTTCGGCAGACATCCACCTGATTGCCATAGACAGCGACTTGTTTTTTACCCCACAACAAGATCAAAAAACCTATGCACTGATTAAGCCCTTTAAGGAAAATATATTTTTCCACGAAATTGCTTCCCTTCATGGGCATGATGCTTTTTTGATAGAACATGAAAAAGTAAAGACCCTTTTACAAACGATTTTTAAACACCCTATAAGCCAAAAAAACTATGAAAGTAGCACTCGAACGTATCAATAACGATTATTTATTTGAAGTTAGTAACGACCACGGTCATCGGGTCTTTTTGGACAACAAGACCAAGACCGAAGGCAGTGTCAAGGGTATCAGCCCCATGGAGTTACTGCTCATGGGATTGGCGGGTTGTAGCAGCATTGATGTGGTGGCTATTTTGCAAAAACAAAAAATCAATCCCACTTCCCTCAAAATGGAAGTAGAAGGCCATCGCCCGGAAGGGGTTATTCCTCGTTTGTTTCACGAAATTCAAGTAAACGTCTATTTGGAAGGTGATTTTTCACCCGAAAAAGCCCTACGTGCCGTCGCCCTTTCTTTTGAAAAATATTGTTCGGTTTCAAAAACCCTCGAACATACAGCGAACATCACCCATACGGTTTACCTAAATGGCAAAAAGTTATGAGCAAGCGATTTGAAACCAAGGCCATTCGCCATCAGCTAGAACGCAGTCAATATTTGGAGCATTCGACTCCTTTATACCTTACTTCGAGTTTTGTCTTTGAAGATGATGAAGACATGCGGGTGGCTTTTGCCGAAGAAAAAGAACGCAACATCTACAGCCGGTTTTCCAATCCCAATACCCAGGAGTTTATCGAAAAGGTTTGTGCTATGGAAGAGGCCGAAGATGGTGTGGCTTTTGCCACGGGTATGGGGGCTATTTTTTCTACATTTGCCGCCTTGTTAAACAGTGGCGATCATGTTATTTCGGCCCGTTCGGTATTTGGATCGACCCATGCCTTATTCACTAAATTTTTGCCCAAGTGGCAGATTGAGACCTCCTATTTTGATGTGTCCAAACCACAAGAAATCGAGAAACTGATTCGTCCCAATTCCAAACTACTCTATGCAGAGACGCCCACCAATCCAGGTGTGGATTTGTTGGACTTGGCCGATTTGGGTCAACTGGCAAAAAAGCATGGACTTATTTTGATTATTGATAATTGTTTTGCCACGCCCTATATTCAAAAACCAATACCCTATGGTGCTGACCTGGTTATCCATTCGGCAACCAAGCTAATGGACGGGCAGGGCCGTGTGTTGGGAGGAATAACCGTAGGTAGAAAAGACCTGATACGGGAGATTTATGTTTTTTCGCGCAATACCGGTGCATCGCTTTCTCCCTTTAACGCTTGGGTGCTGTCCAAAAGTTTAGAAACCCTGGCCGTACGGGTAGATAGGCATTGTGAAAACGCATTGACCCTAGCCACAGCCTTAGAAAAACATCCTAAAATTAATTGGGTAAAATATCCTTTTTTGCCCAGTCACCCGCAATACGCTATTGCTCAAAAGCAAATGCGCCAAGGGGGGAATATAATCTCTTTTGAAATAAAAGGGGGTATAGCGGCAGGCAAAAGCTTTTTAAACGCCATTGAAATGTGCTCTTTGTCGGCCAATCTCGGGGATACCCGCACCATAGTGACCCACCCGGCCTCGACCACCCATAGTAAATTATCGGTTCAAGACCGTTTGGATGTTGGTATCACCGATGGGTTGATTCGCCTTTCTGTTGGACTAGAGCATGTTGAAGATATACAAACGGATTTATTAAACGCATTGGCCAAGGCATGACCCACATAGAAGACGTATTGGAAAAACGCATTTTGGTGCTCGACGGCGCTATGGGTACCATGATTCAGGGTTTTGGTTTTGAGGAGGCCGACTTTCGGGGGGAACAATTTAAAAACCATCCTTGCCCCCTCAAAGGCAACAATGATTTATTGAGTCTTACCCAACCAGAGGCCATAAAAGCCATTCATCGGCAATACTTTGAGGCTGGAGCAGATATTGTGGAAACCAATACCTTTTCTTCGACCTCAATTGGGATGGCCGATTATCAAATGGAAGATCAGGTGTATGACCTCAATCTACAATCGGCCAAAATTGCCCGTGAGGTAGCCGATGAGTTGACCGAAATACAACCTGACAAACCCCGCTTTGTCGCCGGTTCTATAGGGCCAACCAACAAAACCGCCAGTATGTCTCCCGATGTTAATGATCCTGGATACCGGGCCATCACGTTTAAGGAATTGGTGGCTGCTTATCGCGAGCAGGTAGAGGGGTTGGTAGCAGGGGGTGTTGACCTGTTGTTGATCGAAACAGTCTTTGATACCCTCAATGCCAAAGCAGCCCTGTTTGCTATCGATGAACTCAAGGCCGAACAAGGTTGGACTCATCCCGTGATGGTGAGCGGAACCATTACCGATGCCAGTGGGCGAACGCTATCGGGTCAAACCGTTGAAGCCTTTTTGATTGCCGTTGAGCATATCCCCCTTTTAAGTGTTGGGTTTAATTGTGCCTTGGGCGCCGATCAATTGTATCCTTATCTCAAACGCTTAAGTGAGCAAAGTGGTTTTTATATCTCAGCTCATCCCAATGCAGGACTTCCCAACGCATTTGGTGCTTATGATCAAACCCCCGAAGAAATGCAAAAACTCATCGGCAGTTATTTGTCCGATGGATTGGTCAATATAGTGGGTGGCTGTTGTGGCACCACACCCGAACATATTCGACTAATTGCCGATTTGGCCACCAAATATACTCCCCGAAAACGCCCACGCTCATGACCACTAGTACGCCTCATCTAAAATTGTCGGGCCTCGAACCCTTGCACCTGACACCCGAAACCAATTTTGTCAATGCTGGCGAACGGACCAATGTGACCGGTTCTCGGAAGTTTTTACGCCTTATTCAAGCGGGAGATTATGCCGAAGCTGTCGAAATTGCGCGTGAGCAAGTGTTGGGTGGTGCCCAGATTATTGATGTCAACATGGACGAGGGCATGATTGATGGGGTGGCCGCCATGACCCAGTTTCTCAATCTGATTGCTGCCGAACCCGATATCGCTCGGGTACCGGTCATGATTGATAGTTCTAAATGGGAAATTATCGAAGCGGGATTGCAAGTCGTACAGGGCAAATGTGTGGTAAATTCGATTAGCCTTAAAGAAGGCGAAGCCGCTTTTATTGAACAAGCCCAAAAAATCCGACGCTATGGCGCCGCGGTGATTGTCATGGCATTTGACGAGCAAGGCCAAGCCGATACTTACGATCGCCGCATTGAAATTTGTAAGCGCTCCTACGAGTTGTTGGTCGATCGGGTTCAGTTTCCACCGCAGGACATCATTTTTGACCCCAATATTTTTCCGGTAGCTACCGGTATGGAAGAACACCGCACCAATGCCCTTGATTTTTTTAAGGCTACTCGTTGGATCCGTGAGCATCTGCCCTATGCCAACGTTAGTGGGGGAGTAAGCAATGTTTCTTTTTCGTTTCGTGGAAACAACCGAGTACGTGAAGCCATGCATGCCGCTTTTTTATATCACGGCATACAACATGGGATGACTATGGGAATTGTCAACCCAAGCTTGTTGGAGGTCTATGACGAAATCCCCAAAGAACTTTTGGAACAGGTCGAAGACGTATTGCTCAATCGCCGTGAAGACGCAACCGAACGCCTACTTTCCTATGCTGAAGGGCTTAAAACCGACCCTCAATCGGACACAGTCCAGAAAGTCGAAGCATGGCGATCCGAAGTCTTGCAAGATCGTCTTACCCATGCTTTGGTCAAGGGAATAGACTCTTATATCGTTGAAGATGTAGAAGAAGCACGCCAGGCGGCAGCCCGACCTATTGAGGTCATAGAAGGACCCCTGATGGACGGGATGAATGTGGTGGGGGATCTTTTTGGCAGTGGGAAAATGTTTTTACCACAGGTTGTCAAATCGGCCCGGGTGATGAAAAAAGCCGTTGCGTACTTACAGCCATTTATTCACGAAGAAAAAGTCGCTGGTACACAATCTGCCGGGCGTATTTTGATGGCCACGGTTAAAGGTGATGTGCACGATATTGGTAAAAATATTGTCAGTGTTGTATTGGCCTGTAATAATTATGAAATCATCGATTTGGGGGTTATGGTTCCACCCGAAAAAATCATCGAAACTGCCTTGGCCGAACAGGTTGACGTCATTGGACTTTCGGGATTAATCACTCCCTCCTTGGACGAAATGATTTTTGTGGCCAAAGAAATGAAACGCCTTAAGGTACGTATCCCTCTTTTGATTGGCGGTGCGACCACATCCAAAGCACATACGGCGGTCAAAATTTTCCCCGAAACCCTCGACACGATTATTCACGTCAATGACGCCTCCAAAGCGGTTACGGTGGTCAATCAGTTGTTAAACAAAAAGACAGGTGACCAATACCGGGCCGATATACAGAGCGAGTACGAAAGTTTTCGCACCAAATTTTTAGAACGCAGTTCCGCTAAAAGCTATTTGACCCTTGCCCAAGCAAGGGCCAATAGGCTGCAGGTGGATTGGGAAAACTACCGCACTTTACGTCCCAAAAAAGAAGGGTTTCACACCCTGGAAACGCTAGATCTAAATTTGCTTTTGCCCTATATCGATTGGAGTCCCTTTTTCCGGTCTTGGGACTTGCACGGAAGGTATCCGAAGATTCTCAAAGACCCGGTGGTGGGTACTCAGGCTCAAGAACTTTTTAGCGATGCACAAAAAATGCTTCAGCAGTTAGTGGCTGAAAAAAAGCTTACAGCCAAAGCGCGTTTTGGAATATTTCCTGTCAACAGAGTTGGGGACGATATCGAAATGTACAGTGATGCCAGTCGTGCTGAATGCATCGCCAGGTGGATTACATTACGGCAACAATTGCAAAAACGAGCCGGTGAACCCAATCTTGCCCTATCGGATTTTGTTCGGCCCAAAACAGAGGGTGAGGTAGACTATATGGGGGCCTTTTGTGTTACAGCTGGCTTTGGTACCGCCCAACTTGCACAAGCCTACGAAGCCGCCAATGATGATTATAGCGCCATTATGGTCAAAGTACTGGCCGACCGATTGGCTGAAGCTTTTGCCGAATATCTGCACCAACAAGTGCGCACCCATTACTGGGGCTATAGCCCTGAAGAAAGCTGGAGTAACGACGATCTGATACAGGAAAAATACCGCGGTATTCGTCCTGCACCTGGTTATCCTGCGTGCCCCGATCATTTGGAAAAAAAGACCCTTTGGGAAGTACTCAAAGTCGAAGAAACCATAGGGGTGCAACTCACCGAAAGCCTAGCAATGTGGCCAGCGGCCTCGGTGTCGGGCTATTATTTTGCCCATCCCCAAGCCCGATATTTTGGCCTTGGAAAAATCAAAGACGATCAATTAATCGACTATAGCAAACGTCGTAATATCAACGAAGAAGAAGCCCGAAAATGGCTAAATCCCAACTTAATTTAACCAATGAAAGTACTCGAACACATCGCTCAAAACAAAGGAAAAACGCAATTTACCTTCGAGATTTTACCCCCGCTCAAAGGGCAACATATCGATTCGCTATTTGAAGGGATCGCTCCTTTGATGGAATTTAAACCTCCGTTTATCGACGTGACCTACCACCGGGAGGAGTACGTCTATAAAGAGCACACCAACGGCTTGTTGGAAAAACAAATCATCAAAAAACGACCCGGCACGGTCGGTATCTGCGCGGCCATCCAACACCGGTTTGAGGTCGATGCTATTCCGCATATGCTTTGTGGGGGTTTTACCAAAGAGGACACCGAAAACTTTTTGATTGATTTGGACTTTTTGGGCATCGACAATGTGGTTGCACTCCGTGGGGATGCGGTCAAATCAGAGACCTATTTTAGACCCACCGAAGGGGGGCATCTCTATGCCAGTGATTTAGTAGCGCAAATCACAGCGCTCAACAAAGGGCAATATTTGGATAATGAAATCGAAAACAGTGCCCCGACCGACTTTTGCATAGGCGTGGCGGGGTATCCAGAAAAGCATATGGAAGCTCCTAGTCTGGATAGCGATATTCATTTTTTAAAGAAAAAAATCAAGGCAGGAGCAGACTATATCGTTACGCAGATGTTTTTTGATAACAGTAAATTTTTTGCCTTTGTGGACAAATGCCGGGCCGCCGGTATTGAAGTTCCTATTATCCCGGGGCTAAAGCCACTGGCCACCAAAAAACAACTCAATATGATTCCCCATCGGTTTCATGTGGACTTGCCAGAAGACCTGATTAAGGCGGTCGTTCACTGCAAAGACAATGATCAGGTGCGGCAAGTGGGTATCGAATGGTGTATCGCCCAAAGCCAAGAATTGATGGAGGCTAAGGCGCCTTTTTTACATTATTATTCTATGGGTAAATCGACGGCCATCAAAAAAATTGCTGAGGCCGTTTTTTAAATAAATGCACGGTATTCACTTCCCTAGATTTATTTCCCCTGCGTAAGCGCATAAAATCGTTTTTCAAGGTTTTCGATTTTATGCTGCAAACTTAAAATTTTAAGGCCGTTATCATGGGCAAAATCAAACACAACGGGGCGTTGGTCGTTGGGGGTGTCAAAATAAATTTCGTAATCAAAATCATGGGTGTTGACCACTCGGCTAACCTGAGGTAGGCGTTTTAGTGCCTCAGTTTCAACCCGAAAATCAAAGGTTACTTTAACGATTTGTTGTTTTTGGTCGGCCAGGTCCTTAAGGGGGCTGTCGAGTACAATTTGCCCTTGGTGAAGAATAATTACCCGGTCACAAAGGGCTTCGACCTCCTGCAGGATGTGGGTGGACAGAAAAACGGTTTTTTCTTGCCCCAGGGTTTTGATGAGTTTTCGAATTTCGATCAATTGGTTGGGGTCTAGTCCGGTGGTGGGTTCGTCGAGAATCAAAAAAGGGGGATTGTGAATCAATGCAGCGGCAAGACCTACCCGTTGTTTATAGCCTTTGGAGAGGGTTTTGATTGGTTTGTTTTGGTGGTCAGTCAGCCCGGTTTTTTGAAGCAGTTCGGGATAGTTGACGTTCGAGAGTCTATAGGTTTTGGCGATAAAATAAAGATACTCTTTAACGTACATTTCTGTATAGAGTGGGTTATTTTCGGGTAAATAACCCACGTGTTTTTGCACGTCTTGCAGTTGGGTTTTTAAGTTGAGTTCATCAAAAAATACGCGACCTTCCCAGCGATTGAGTGAACCGGTTAGGATTTTCATCAAGGTAGTTTTTCCGGCACCGTTGGGACCCAAAAAACCGACAATTTCCCCTTTTTTAAGGTGGAGGTTAATGTTTTTGAGTACAGGGGTTTTCCCGTACTGTTTCGATAAATTTTCTATCTGTAGGCCCATAACTTATGCGGTTAAAGATACCAAATATGGGTTTATTTTTTCCATACTTGTAGGGCACCTCCTTGCTGGAGGGTAGTAAACTGCCCGGTGACTGTTTTTAGGAAATCATCCGTGGCTTGGCGACAACCGCTCCAATCGTTGTAGTCGTCAATAATCAGTGCGCCTCCGGGCAATAGTTTTGGAAAAATTCGTTTCAAACAACAATAAACAGGTGCATACCAATCGACATCGATATGGGCAAAGGCTACTGCTTGGGTCGGTTGAAGGGTGTCATGAAGATCACCTTGGATGAGTTGTACCTGGTCTTTTTCAAGATCGATACCCAACCCGCCAAGGTTTTGAATTACTTTGTTGTATAAATCTCGTTCATAGCCATAATAGGGATCACCCTGAATACCCTTCGCCTCACCCTTGCTGATGACTTGGTAACGCGCTTTGACCGCCTGAGGGTCTTTGTCTGATGGGGGAGGGATTTGTCCAAAGACATCGTAAACATAGAGGAGGCTTTTTGCGGGTTTGTGTTTGGCAATAATGGCCGTTGAACCCCCCAAGGCACAGCCCGCCTCAATAAAGATTCCTTGGGAACTACTCTTGCCGACGGTTTTAACGGCTTTACTGATAGCTGCCAAACGCTGTATGGAGAGGTAAGTCAATCGTTGACGTACCACATGCCAAATAAGCTTTCGTGAGGCAGGAGGAAGTTTTAATAAACAATAGGCTTCTAAAAATTTATGGCGCCAGCCACGGTCTTTTTTCATAGGGTTAAGCTTTTCGTCCTATGGGCAACCATTCGCCATGGGGTAGGGCATAACGCTGAATCAGTTCCGGGCTCAGTTTTGCCCCTACATCGATATACTCGGCAGTAAACCCTACTTTTTCTAGCCTTTGACTAAAATCTTTACCGTAATAGCGTACATGATCGTATTGACCAAACCGCCGGATTCTTTCGTGGCGGTCCGTGAGCAAGGGGTCTTCTTCGGTCTGTTCGGACTGTTGATTAAGGGGGACTTGTAAAAATGCTATTCCCCCTTTTTTTAAAATACGATAAAGCTCCTGAAGGGCTTTGTGGTCATCCGGAATATGCTCCAAGACATGGTTGCAAAAAACAACATCAAACTGCTCATTTTCGAAAGGGAGGTCACACAGGTCGGCTTTGACATCGGCTAGGGGAGATTCCAAGTCGGTAGTCGTATAATCCCATTGTGGTAGGGTTTTAAACTTCCTGTAAAAAGCCTGTTCGGGTGCCACATGCAAGACCGTTTTGGCCTCCGTCAGTAGGTTCGTAAATTGATCGAGGTAAACCCATAACAAACGATGGCGCTCTAGAGAAAGTGTACCGGGGCAGAGGGCATTGGGTCGTGTCTTTTCATATCCATAGGGTAAAAATTTACGGTATTGACTGCCATCTATGGGGTCTGTAAACCGCGTGCCTTTGTAATACCATCGGAGAAAAGGCCGTAACAAGATACTTGTTTGGATAAGAAGGGTTCTCGGAAAAAGATTAAGCAGCCATTTCATGAAATCGTAGGGCCGGAATAGGCAAAAGGTGCTTCTTCATCACTTTCGAACCCTAGGGCATCGTAGATAAATTGGAATGTTGAAAGCAGTTGTGGTCGGCCGTCAAGTAGGGCTACGTTGTGCTCAAAGTGGGCACTGGGCAAACCGTCTGCGGTCAGAATCGTCCAGCCGTCTTTAAGTTGTTTAATTTTTCGAGTTCCCTGATTAATCATCGGTTCAATGGCGACAACCAGCCCTTCCAAAAAGCGCTTGCCCCGCCCTCTTTTACCGTAGTTGGGCATTTCCGGTGCTTCGTGCATCTCGCGACCCAAACCATGCCCAACCAACTCGCGGACAACGCCATAGCCCGCTGCCTCAGTAAACTGCTGGATAGCAAAGCCTACATCACCTACCCGATTTCCGATTTGAAAATTTTCGATGCCTTTGTAGAGTGAGGCCTTGGTAATATCGAGCAGTTTTTGGGTTTCGGGGGCAATTTCACCCACGGCAAAGGTGAAGGCATGATCCCCATAAAAACCGTTTTTATAGGCTCCACAATCTACCGAGAGGATGTCCCCGTCTTGCAAGGGTTTGTCATTGGGAATTCCGTGTACAACCTGAGCGTTGGGACTGATGCATAGGGTATTTGGAAAATCATAAAGCCCCAAAAATCCCGGTTCTGCCCCATGATCACGGATAAACTGTTCGGCCAGCGCATCCAGGGCAAGGGTGGTAATCCCCGGTTTGATTTCTTCGGCAAGCATTCCCAGTGTTTTGGAAACGATTTGTGCGCTTTCACGCATCAGGGCAATCTCTTCGGGGGTTTTGAGTTTCATGATTATTCGTAATAGGCATTTTGATAGGCTTGGCCTGTCAAAATTTTAGAAATATCCTTTTCCAAAGATTCTACGGTCAGTTCGACGATACGGTTTATTTCTTGGCCGTCTTTGTAAAATATGAGGGTGGGGATGTTGATGATATTTAGCCCTTCTTCAAAGTTAGCTGCGGTAATTTTGTCTTTGTCCATCGCATAAATTTCGAGCATAGAATCATCTAGCCCGATGGCATCGAGTAGTTTGAACATGCCTGGAACCTCACGCTCACTGTCTTCGCACCAAGTTCCTAAGAAGAGTTTAAAACGGAGACCCGCTAACAATCCATGGTGGGCTTCGACCCATTGGGGATCAAGGTAATATTGTTCATAGCCGGTTTCGAACCAACTCGTCAGGGGAGACGTAAGTAGGTTTTGGCGGTTGATTTTACCTTCGTAAAAAGTTTCACCGTCTTCCGCAATTTTGGTATCTACCGGTAGTGGTTTTTCTGCTTCTTTTTTTACAGGTGCATCGCAGGCCGTTGAACTGACCAATAGGATTAGAAGTAGGAATAAATAATGTTTCATAAGACGTTAAATTAGGGGTTTTTGTGTCATTGCTGCAGGTTGTTTAAGTCCCATTAACTTTAGTATGGTTGGGGCGATATCACCCAAAATCCCATCTTCGATGGGCTTGTGTTCCTGATCGACCAGAATCACAGGTACGGGATTGGTAGTATGGGCTGTGTTGGGGGTTCCATCCGGGTTGACCATGGTTTCACAATTTCCATGATCGGCGATAATCAGACAGGCATACTGGTGTTTTAAGGCCGTTTCTACCACTTTTTGTGTACAGCTATCGACCACTTCACAGGCTTTGATAGCGGCTTCCATACTCCCGGTATGGCCTACCATGTCGGGGTTGGCAAAATTTAGGCAAATAAAATTGGGTTGGTCCCGGTCGATTTTGTCTACAATTGCATCCCTGATTTCATAGGCGCTCATTTCGGGTTTTAGGTCGTAGGTTGCTACTTTAGGAGAGGGACATAGGATTCGTTCTTCTCCTTCAAATGGCGCTTCTCTACCTCCGTTAAAGAAAAAAGTGACATGGGGATATTTTTCGGTTTCGGCAATGCGAACCTGTGATTTCTCTGCTTTGGAGAGGGTTTCACCTAGGGTGTCTTTAATGTTTTTTTTGTCAAAAATCACCCGCACATTTTGGAAGGTTGCATCGTAGTTAGTCAGGGTAACATAATGTAAAGAAAGGGGTTGCATCCCTTGTTCGGGATAGGCTTGTTGGGAAAGGGCTTGGGTGAGTTGTCGGCCGCGGTCGGTCCTGAAGTTAAAAAAGAGTACCACATCATCTGTTTTCAAAGTTCCAACCGGATTTTGATGGCTGTCTGTAAGTACCAAAGGTTCTATAAACTCATCCGTAATCCCATTTTGATAACTCTGCTTAATCGCAGTGATGGGATCTTGTGTAGGTGTACCAACGCCCTTGACAATCACATCATAGGCTTTTTTGACCCGTTCCCAACGTTGGTCGCGGTCCATGGCATAGTACCGACCAATAATTGAGGCCAATTGTCCGCCTGTAGCCGATAGCTTAGTAAGGATGCGTTCGACAAAACCGACCCCCGATTTGGGGTCCACGTCCCGACCATCGGTAAAGGCGTGTAGGTAAAACGGAATTTTTTGGGCACTGAGTACGTCCATAAGCCCCTCCAAATGTTCGATATGCGAATGCACACCTCCATCGGAAAGTAGGCCCATCAAATGAATGGATTTTTGATGCTTTAGCGCATAGGCCATTGCTTCTTTTAACTCAGGTTCCTGCGCAATTTCCTGCCGGTCAATTGCGCGTGAAATTTTAGCCAGATCTTGATACACAATTCTTCCTGCTCCCAGATTCATATGCCCTACCTCACTGTTGCCCATTTGCCCTTCGGGCAAGCCCACATGTTGGCCGTCCGTGCGGAGTTCGGCATGGTGATATTCTTTGTAGAGGCTATCGATGTAAGGGGTTTTTGCTTGATCGACTGCAGAAACCTTAGGATCAGGAGACTTCCCCCAGCCGTCTAGAATCATCAGAAGAACGTTTTGCGCCATACTTTTTTTACAAAGATAGGGATTCCGCTAGGGATAGCAGAAAACTGCAAAAGGAAAAAAATGTTGTTATTTTGCATCCAATGCACACAGGAACAGTCTATCGATCGACGGGAAGTTGGTACACGGTCAAGTCGGATGCACAATTTTACGATTGTCGCATCAAAGGACGGTTGCGTATAGCAGGGATTAAAAGTACCAACCCTGTTGCTGTGGGTGATCGGGTGAATTTTGAACTGGATGCCAGTGCCCCCAACCAGGGGATTATTTATGAAGTCGAAGATCGGAGAAATTATCTGGTGAGAAAATCGGTTAACCTTTCCAAGCAAACCCATATTTTGGCGGCCAATATCGACCAGTTGTTTTTGATGGTTACCCTAGATAATCCCCCGACACATTTGCCATTTATCGACCGGTTTTTGGTGACGGTAGAAGCCTATGGCATTCAGGTTGTTTTGGTGTTTAATAAAGCAGACACCTACGATGACATCCAAAAGGAAACCCTACAGGAGCGAATGGCTCTGTATACCAAAATTGGATACCCCTGTTTGCTGATTTCGGCCAAAAATAAGCAGGGAATTGAGGAGGTGCGAACCCGAATGCAAGACAAAGTAAGCATCATCGCCGGACATAGTGGCGCGGGTAAGTCAACGCTGGTCAATGCCTTAGATCCCACTTTGGAACTGGCTACAGCCGAGATTTCGGAGCAGCACCAACAAGGGCAACATACAACAACCTTTGCTCAGATGTACGATTTGGAAGGCCATATAAAGCTCATCGATACCCCGGGAATCAAGGGCTTTGGGGTGGTGGAAATGTCCGCTCAAGAACTGGGTGATTTTTTTCCTGAAATTTTTACCTTAAAATCACAGTGTAAATACCATAACTGTTTGCACGTACAAGAGCCCCAATGCGCCGTACGTAAAGCAGTAGAAGACCACCAAATAGCCCCATCCCGCTACCAGAGCTACCTGCAATTGTTGGAAGAAGATACAACCTATAGATAATGCGATTAGTAATTCAACGGGTCCGCGAAGCCCAAGTACATGTTTCTGGTAAAACGGTTGGTGCCATCGACCACGGTCTATTGATTTTGTTGGGCATAGCCGATGATGATAACGAAGAAGATGCCTTGTGGTTAATCCATAAAATGCTGCATATGCGTATTTTTAATGACGAAGAAGGCGTCATGAACCGGGACCTATTGGAGGTAGCTGGTGGACTGTTGGTGATCTCCCAATTCACCCTATTGGCAGCGACCAAAAAAGGGCATCGTCCTTCCTATATACGTGCTGCGAAGCCCGAAAAAGCAATTCCATTGTACCGTTTTTTTATCGATCAAGCCCAAAAGCTGGTACCCTCCAAAATTGCGGAGGGGGTTTTTGGTGCAGAAATGCAGGTGCAGTTGGTCAACGATGGCCCGGTTACCATAACAATAGACTCTAGAAATCGGGAATAATTAAAAGATATTCACTTCTTCCATCAAGGCGATTTCAAAGCGTTCCCAAACGGCTTTTTTGATTTTTTGCGCCAAGGCGTAAAGGTCTTTCCCCGAGGCTTGACCGTGATTGACCAAAACCAAGGGTTGGTGTTGATGCACGCCGGCGTCACCCTCGCGATAGCCTTTAAATCCCAGGGTGTCTATGAGCCAGGCCGCAGGAATTTTGACCTGATTACTGTCAACCGTATAGTGGGGTAGTGCAGGATACTGGTATTGTAATTCTTTAAATTGGGCCACTGGAACAACGGGATTTTTAAAAAAACTACCGCAATTTCCAATATGTTGTGGATCGGGAAGTTTGGCAGCGCGAATGTCCATTACCGCTTGAGCCACATTTTGGATGGTTGGTGTTTTATCCCCCAAAGCATTTTCGAGGGCACCGTAAGCGATGTTGGTTTGGTGGGGCGGTTTATTTAATCTAAAATAAACCGCGGTGATGACATAACGGTCTTTGGCAGTGGCTTTAAAGATCGATTGGCGGTAGCCAAATTGACAATCTTGTTGGTTAAAAGTCACCGGCTTCCCGGTGCTTTTCTCAAGAGCTGTACAGCGTTCAAAACAACTTTCGAGTTCGACCCCATAGGCACCGATATTTTGGATGGGTGCCGCTCCGACACTCCCCGGAATCAGTGCTAAGTTTTCGACCCCCCCCAGATTGTTTTCTAGCGCCCATAGAACAAAATCATGCCATAGTTCACCGGCGGCAACTTCGACCAATACATCGTTTTCGTTTTCCTCGACTAGGGCAATGCCCTTGGTGTTGATATGGATGATGAGCCCCTTGTAATCTTGGGTCCAAAGCATATTGCTTCCGCCTCCGAGAATTTTGATTTCTGAAAATTGGTCTTGCTTTAGGGCTTCTTGCAATTCGTCCAATGAGGAAACGCTCACAAAGCCTGCAGCAAATGCAGGAACCCCAAAGGTGGTGTGTGCTTGTAGTGGATGGTTTCGTGCAATCGAAATCATAGCAACAAGATAGAAAATCTGTTAGGATTTAAGGTAGGCTTCCAATCCCTTTTTAAGGATAGCTGCTGCTTGTTGAAGTTTGGCCGCTTCCAACACAAAGGCGATACGGACCTGATTTTTTCCCAACGAGGGGTCCGAATAAAAACCCGCAGCAGGGGCAAGCATAACAGTTGCACCCTGATCGGAAAAATCGGTCAATAGAAATTTAGCAAAAGCTTCGGCATCGGGAACCGGTAGGCTGGCGATACAATAAAATGCTCCTTTAGGTTTGGATACCTTTAGTCCGTCAATTTGTTCAAGTGCACGGACGAGGACTTCCCTTCTGTGGGTGTATTCTTCAACCACTTGACGGTAGTATTCCTCTGGCGCCTCTAGCGCTGCTTCACTGGCCATAAGGGCATAGGTAGCCGGTGAAAGCCGTAAGTGGGCAAATTTAAGGACTACGTCCATAAAGGCTTTATTTCGCGAGACAATACAACCCACCCGCGCCCCGCATAGGCTGTATCGCTTAGAAACAGAATCGATCATGATGGCATTTTCACGCCACGCCTTATTTTGCAACACCGAATAGTGTGTAGCACCATCGTAAACAAATTCGCGGTACACTTCATCGACTATAAGGTACAGGTCGTGTTTAAGAGCCAATTCTCCCAAGGCAGCGATTTCATCAGAGCTGTAGAGATAGCCCGTAGGATTACTCGGATTACAAATCAGTATGGCTTTGGTTTTGGGGGTAATTTTTGCTGCAATCGCCGCAATATCCGGGAGTTTAAATTGATCTTCAAAACGCGCTACAACAGGAACGACCTTTACGTGGGCGGCGGCGGCAAATCCATTGTAGTTGGCGTAAGAGGGTTCTGGTATAATTACTTCGTCTTCTGCATCACAAAGTACACTAAAGGTGAAATAAATAGCTTCACTCGCCCCGGTAGTGACCAGTATTTGATCTGGCTCTAGCTCAATATTATGGGTTTTATAATAGCGACAAAGTTTGGTCCGGTAGGCTGTTGTGCCTTGTGAAGGCCCATAGGGTAGGAGGTCCAAAGACGACTTTTGGACGGCCCGAAGGGCGGCTTCTGGGGCCTTGATGTCGGGCTGTCCTATGTTGAGATGAAGTACCTGGATGCCTTTTTGTTTGGCCTGTTCGGCAAAAGCGGCCAATTTTCGTATGGGCGATGCGGGGAGGGCTAGCCCTCGTTGAGATAGCGTAGGCATTTGAATGTCTAAATAGATTGCTAAGATGCTAAATTTTCTAGGTGAGCATGGGCTTTGGAACAACTTTTGCTGTATTTTTAAGCATATCTGAATTTTTGTTCAGTGCCCTTAAATTTTTATCATGTTACGTGCCCTATATGGTCTTTTTTTGGGGATATTGTCAATTTCCCTAGATGCGCAAAGCGCGTTTAAACCCGTTTTTCATACCCCAAAAAAACAGTTTACCCTTTCCTTCGAATCTGTACACAACCTGATGGTCATACCGGTGATGATTCAGGGTGTACGGTTTCATTTAATTTTGGATACGGGGGTGAACTACACCCTGCTTTTTGTCAATCATCGCCATGATTTGGCCCGTTTTCAAACCGAAGCCTTGCTGTTATCAGGTTTGGGCCATGGAGAGCCCGTAAAGGCCTATAAAACAGAGGGACATAAAATACATATTGGAAAAATGACCCTACCCAACCAAACTCTTTTGCTTTTGGACAAAGAGAATTTTTCGTTTGCTAAAAAAATGGGAACCCAAATTGACGGGATTATAGGCACGGCTTTTTTTCAACATATCGTCACCACCATCGACTATGGAAAAACAAAACTGAAAGTGTATGCTCCTGAAGTGTTTACCCCTCCTAAGGGTAAGCGTTTTGAGCAACTTCCTTTGGACTTTTACAACAACAAACCTCATATTCGGGCTCGGGTAATGCGTCACAATCAGCCCTTTGAAGGAACCTTCTTGTTGGATAGTGGATCGAGTGATGCCTTATGGATGTTCGAAAACAGGCTATCCGATTTCCAAGAAACGGTTTTTTTTGAAGATTACCTTGGGCATGGAATCAACGGAAACGTCTATGGAAAACGCAGCAAGGTCGATCTTTTGGATTTGGATTTTGTGCGACTTAAAAAAGTCAAAGTCGCCTATCCGGAACCGGCTTCTTTTGTAACGATGAATCTCAAAGAAGACCGTTTGGGAAGTATTTGGGGGGAGTTAATGCGTCGGTTTAAACTTACTTTAGACTATCCAAACCGACGACTTTACCTGCGTAAAAGGCCGCGTATTCATGCCCCGTTTTACTACAATATGAGTGGTATTACCCTGCAATATGATGGTGTTGAGGTTCAAAAACAACGCTCCTATGCGCCCACAAAACTCGATGAATCCAACACTAATACCAGCGTTAGTGTCGAAATCTTTTTTAAGCGAACAAGTCACCATACGGCTCGCCAATATCGTGGTGGTCGCGGCCCTTCGGCCCGGATCTCCCGCTGCTAAAGCTGGTTTGGAAGAAGGAGATCAGCTGTTACGGGTGAACGGCAAAAAAATTAGCTTGCTCAAACTCGATGTCATCAATGGACTGCTACAAAAAAAACCGGGGACCAAAATCCGGATTAAAATCCGCCGAAAAGGAAGGCTTATGCATAAATCCTTTACCATACAGCCCCTGTTGGAATAAGTTTGGTTATTCTTCGATGACGGTTCCTTTGATTTTAAGGGAAACAACGGATTGGGTTTGGGCATTAGAGGTTACGGTAATGGTTTTTCGAAACATCCCCAGTCGGTTGGTGTCGTAGCGCACCTGAATTTCACCCTTTTCTCCTGGGGCAATCGGGGCCTCGGGCTTTTTGGGGATGGTGCATCCGCAGGAAGAACGCACTTGTTGTATTGATAAGGGCGCCGTGCCGCTGTTGTGAAAGACAAAAGTACGCAGTCCGTCACTGCCTTTGGTCACCGTGCCATAGTCAATCAATTCGGTTTCAAAACTAATTTCGGCCTGATTTGCCGGTGTGTTTTCTTGGGCGTTTAGCCAGACTCCACAAAAAAGACCGAGGATAAGGAGCATTTTTTTCATCATCTAGGACATTAATTCAACAGTTGTAGTATAATTCGAGGTTTTTGTACCATAAAAGAACAACAAATTTTTTGAAGTCCCAACAGGCTTCTTACTTTTGTCATCACGATAGTAAGAAGAAAAGTATGGGTAGGGAAATTCCATCAAAATTTGAATCCACCGAACGGGAACAAATATGGTACGATTACTGGATGATGCACTGCTATTTTCGATCGGTCCCCGATCAACGTACACCCTATACCATAGTCATTCCACCGCCCAATGTAACCGGTGTGTTGCATATGGGACATATGCTCAACAATACCCTGCAAGATATTTTGATTCGCAAAGCGCGCATGCAAGGGTATAACGCCTGCTGGGTGCCGGGTACAGATCATGCGTCGATTGCTACCGAGGCCAAAGTTGTGGCCAAACTCAAAGCCGAGGGGATCGACAAAAAAGACCTCAGCCGGGAGGAGTTTTTAAAACATGCATGGGACTGGACCCATCAATATGGTGGAGTGATCTTGGAACAACTCAAACGCCTGGGCTGTTCCTGTGACTGGGAGCGCACTAAGTTTACCTTGGATGAGGATATGTCTGCTGCCGTCATCAAAACCTTTGTTGACCTGCACGAACAGGGGCTGATTTACAAAGGATACCGGATGGTCAACTGGGATCCGGAAGCGCAAACGACCCTTTCGGATGAAGAGGTGATTTATGAAGAAAAACCCGGACAGCTCTACCACATCAAATATCCGGTAGTCGATTCGGAGGATGTTGTCGTTATTGCCACCACACGGCCCGAAACCTTGTTGGGCGACACTGCCGTTTGTATCCATCCCGAAGACGAACGCTATACCCACTTACAGGGGAAAGAAGTGATGGTTCCCATAGTAAATCGCAAGGTACCGATCATCACCGATACCTATGTGGAACGAGAATTTGGTACCGGATGTTTAAAAGTAACCCCGGCACACGACCCCAACGACAAACTACTGGGTGAAAAACACCAACTCGAGTTTATTGACATATTCAATCCGGATGGCACCCTCAACGCCCAAGGGCTTCACTATGAAGGGCAAGACCGTTTTGAGGTTCGCAAGACCATAGCCAAAGAGTTGGAAGAAAGCGGACTTTTGGTCAAAAAAGAAAATTACAACCACAAGGTAGGCACCTCCGAGCGAACCAAAGCCGTGATTGAACCACGGATTTCCGAACAGTGGTTTTTAAAAATGGAAACCCTAGCTCAGCCCGCTCTTAAAGCAGTTTTAGCATCGGAGGAAATCGAACTTTTGCCCGCCAAATTTAAAAACACCTACCGGCATTGGATGGAAAACATCCGCGATTGGAACATTTCCCGTCAGCTTTGGTGGGGACACCGAATACCGGCCTATTATTACGGCCCGGGGGTGGACGATTATGTCGTGGCTCAGACCCCCGAACAGGCCCTCGAAAAAGCACAACAACTTACTGGGAATCACGCCTTAAAACTAACCGATCTTCAACAAGATAAAGATGTATTAGACACTTGGTTTTCTTCCTGGTTGTGGCCGATATCCGTTTTTGACGGTGTCGTTCGTCCGGACAATGAAGAAATCAACTATTACTACCCAACCCAAGACTTGGTTACCGGACCGGATATCTTGTTTTTTTGGGTGGCTCGGATGATCATGTCGGGCTATGCACTGCGTGAAACCCCTCCGTTTAAAAAGGTATACCTCACCGGATTGGTACGGGACAAACAAGGACGTAAAATGTCTAAACAATTGGGCAATTCTCCCGATGCTCTGGGCTTGATTGACACCTACGGTGCAGATGCCGTTCGGGTGGGATTGATGCTTAGTACAGCCGCCGGCAATGATCTTTTGTTTGACGAGAGCCTATGCCAGCAAGGCAAGAATTTTACCAACAAAATTTGGAATGCCTATCGCCTGATACAAGGCTGGGAGATTGATGCCCAAAGTCCACAACCCGAGGCTACCCACCTTGCCTTGACGTGGTACAGCCATGCTTTTTCACAAGCCCTTGAAACGGCCAACGATCATTTTTCAAAATACCGCATTTCGGATGCATTGATGACGGCCTATCGTTTGGTCTGGGATGATTTTTGCTCCTGGCTCCTTGAAATTGTCAAACCGCCCTATGGCCAGGCCATTGATGCGCAGACCTATGCAAGCTTGATCGGTTTGTTTGAAAACAACCTCAAACTGTTGCACCCCTTTATGCCCTTTGTCACTGAAGAGTTGTGGCAGGCCATCGCCAAACGTAGCCCGGAGGAAGCCCTTTTGATCAGCCATTGGCCTGAAGTTCAAGCCATAGACCAGGCTTTACTCGAAAATTTTAGTCTGGTGCAACAACTCGTTGGGCAGTTGCGCAATTTTAGAAAGGAAAATCAAATTGGATTTAAAGACCCTTTAACCCTAACCGTGACCAACAGTGCAGATGCATTGCCCTTTGCTACGGTCATTAAAACGCTAGGCTTTTTAGCAGACATTCAGTACCAGTCGGTTGGTAAGGATGCGCAAGGAGGGCGTTTTCGTTCGGGGCAACTTGAGTTTTTTGTTCCTCTTGAAAAGGCCATTGACCGCAGTGAAGAACGAAAAAAAATGGAAGAAGAATTGCGTTATGCGCAGGGCTTTTTGGCTTCCGTTCAGAAAAAGCTAAGCAACGAAAAATTTGTGGCTCACGCACCTGAAAATGTAATTGCATTAGAGCGTAAAAAAGCGGCCGATGCCGAAGAAAAAATTGCACTGTTAAAACAGGGACTTGAACAGCTTTAGTCCCCCAAAAGCCCTTTGGCTTCTTTTACATATTCTTTCATCGCTTTTTTGGGCGATATACGCCCCAATTGCAACATCGCATTGAGCTTAAAAGCATTGATGATTGGCATCTTGCTTCCCGGTTCTTGACGGTTATTGGTGGCCCGCTTATACAAGGCATACAACCGCAATAGGGTGTCGGGAGGGATGGGATCGCTGTAATTGTTGATCCGCTCGACACTTTGTTCAAAATGTTCTTTTAAGGCGTTCATTTACGGTGGGCAATTACATCAATTCCTCCTTTGACTTTTTGATTGAGTTGAACATTTAGGGGAGTGCCTACCGGCAAAAAAAGATCCACACGTGAACCAAATTTGATGAAACCGGCATCCGCTCCTTGCACGATCACATCACCCTCCTTGGCATAGTTGACAATACGCCGGGCCAAAGCTCCAGCTATCTGACGGTACAACACCTTTCCAAAGCTGTCGTTTTCCATGACCACGGTGGTTCGTTCATTTTCTTCCGAGGCTTTAGGATGCCAAGCCACCAAGTATTTTCCCGGGTGGTATTTGCTAAAAGCAATCTTTCCACTCATGGCATAGCGGGTGACGTGAACATTGATGGGAGACATAAAGATAGAAACCTGTAACCGCTGGTCTTTAAAATATTCCTTTTCAAAAACTTCTTCTATAACGACTACCTTACCATCTACCGGGGCTATAAGGTGATTTTCATTTTGGGATGTAGCACGTTTGGGATTTCTAAAAAATTGCAAAACCAATACCAAACCAATAAGCACGACAATCTGCAATGCTTTTTGCCAAAAAAGCGGCTCGATAAAATAATTGGCACCCAAGGCAATACCTGCCGCGAGGATAAAACTGACAATGATGATTGTAAAACCTTCTTTATGAAACATAGGCCAAAAGTTGAATGATGATGAGCATAAACGGTGCGGTGTAAATAACGCTGTCCATACGGTCGTAAAAACCTCCGTGTCCGGGAATTAGGCTACCACTGTCTTTGACTCCCGAAAGCCTTTTAAATTGAGACTCGACCAAATCCCCAAGGGTGGCTAATATACTGACACTTACCCCCAAGATAAATAATTGCAGGTAATTGAAAACGGTATCGAAATAGGCGATCAACAGGGCGGCAATGAGTGTTGCAAGCGTACCGCCCCAAAACCCTTCCCAGGTTTTTTTGGGGGAAATACTCGGGAACAAGAAGGTTTTACCCCATTTTTTTCCCGTTAGGTAGGCAAAACTATTGTTGGTCCAAATCAAAATAAAAGTGATCAGTAAGTAACCCGGTAGATACTTGTCTGGACTACCGGTTAGCAATACCACACTAAAGGCCGAAAAGGTCAAATAGCCATAGCTGTAGAAATAGCGGACAAAAATACTGTTTTGCAGTAGGGTAGGCGCAAACAAGCGGATGCCAAGCCAGGTATTGGCCACTATGGCAATTCCCACCAGATACGGAATACCTTGTGCGGGCAATAAACCTTTGTACTGAAAATACACCAAACCGATTAACAGCAGAACTGGGAAGGGACTTTTGTGTCGGATGATTTTTTGAAATTCAATCAAGGCCAATAAATTAAAGAGTAACAAGAGGTTGTAGGCATAAAAAGGGCCAGTATAAAGCGATGCAACCAGCAAACCTACATAAAGTATTCCCGATATACTACGTGTCCAAAGCTCCTTCATTTTCCTTAATCTTGAAGAAGTAAATAGATGTTTTTTGCACTAGAGCCCTGCGCCAAAAAGTCATCATTTTCGGTATCGCTTTTAACTGTTAGGTTGGTGATATTGGTGGGAAGATTACCGAAATATTTTTGTTTTAATTTGGACATGCCCTCACTGACATCTCGGGCAAATTGATCGGCCGATGCAAACAGGATAAGTTGTGGGGGCAATTGATCGATGGACAAGGTTTCGATTTGATGTTGACACACCAAAAAAGCCCCTTTGTTCGCGATCAGGCATTCGCATGTAATCAATAGGGCCTTATGTTTTTTGGTATTGAGGGATGCGTTTTTTTCTAAGCCAAAATGGGTGGCCAGGTCTTCGTTAAGGCAGGCGATTTCTTCGGGTTTCCACTGGTTTTCCAGTAGGATATTTTTAAAGTTTTCCAAGACACTTTCGTGGGATTCGGTAAAAATAAATTTGCCACCTTTTTTGGTAAAATTTTTGGCAAACTCAATCTCCACCGCTTCTTTCTTTTTGGGCATAAAAGGACTTTGTTGTTCCTCTTGGCCCTTGGGCGGAGATTTTTTACCAAAAATATTTTTCCAAAGGTTCAATCCAACTTATTTTTTTTCATCGGTTTGCTTTGTCCCGGCCTTCCGCGTTTTGGTGCTTTTTGGGGGTGCCGCTGGCGTTTCTTCAAAAGGACGTTCGCCCAGGATGCTTACCAAATCATCCTTAAAGATAACTTCTTTATCCAATAATCGATTCGCCAAATCGGTTAGTTTTTCTTTGTTTTTCTTCAAGATATCACAAGCACGCTGGTACTGGGCCTCGATAATCAACGAAATTTCCTTGTCGATTTTCTGGGCTGTTTCTTCCGAATAGGGCTTGGTAAAGTTGTATTCAGATTGGCCACTGGAGTCGTAATAGGTGATATTACCCAGGGTGTCATTCAGTCCATAAACCGATACCATGGCCCGGGCCTGACGGGTGACTTTTTCAAGGTCACTTAGGGCACCGGTCGAAATTTTGTTAAAAATTATTTTCTCGGCTGCCCGACCACCCAAGGTAGCACACATTTCGTCTAGCATTTGCTCGGTTCGAACAATCATGCGCTCTTCGGGCAAATACCAGGCCGCGCCTAAAGATTGACCCCGTGGCACAATGGTCACCTTGACCAAAGGAGCGGCATAGCGCAACAACCAGCTTACTAACGCATGACCGGCTTCGTGAAAAGCGATGGTTTTTTTCTCTTCGGGGGTGATGATTTTGTTTTTCTTTTCCAAACCACCCACAATACGATCTACGGCATCTAAGAAATCTTGTTTGCCTACCGATTTTTTATTTTTTCGGGCCGCAATTAGGGCTGCTTCGTTACAAACATTGGCGATGTCGGCACCCGAAAAACCCGGCGTTTGTTTGGCCAAAAAATCCACATCCAAGGTTTTGATCACCTTAAGGGGTTTGAGGTGAACCTTAAAAATTTCTCGTCGCTCGTTGAGGTCGGGCAGATCTACATAGATCTGACGATCAAAACGTCCGGCCCGCATCAAGGCTTTATCGAGAACATCCGCGCGGTTTGTGGCGGCCAAAACAATCACATTGGTGTCGGTCCCAAAACCGTCCATTTCGGTCAATAATTGGTTAAGGGTATTTTCACGTTCATCGTTAGAACCGGTAATGTTATTCTTACCTCGTGCCCGTCCGATGGCATCGATTTCGTCAATGAATATAATCGAAGGTGATTTTTCGGTCGCTTGTTTAAACAAGTCGCGTACCCGCGAAGCACCCACCCCGACAAACATTTCGACAAAGTCCGAACCGGAAAGTGAAAAGAAAGGCACCTTGGCCTCACCAGCCACGGCCTTAGCGAGGAGGGTTTTTCCCGTTCCGGGAGGTCCTACTAATAGGGCACCCTTGGGGATTTTACCTCCCAACACGGTGTATTTTTTGGGGTTTTTAAGAAAATCGACAATCTCTTGTACTTCTTCTTTGGCCCCTTCCAAGCCTGCAACGTCCATAAAGGTTGTTTTGACGTTGGTGTTTTGATCAAATAACTTGGCCTTGGACTTTCCGATGTTAAAAATCTGTCCGCCAGCCCCGCCAGCTGCACCGCCCGACATACGGCGCATTAAGAAAATCCATACGGCTACAATGATGATGATGGGTAAAAAGCTCATCAAGACATCGAGCCAACGGTTTTCGATGGTGCGAAATTCATAGCGAAATGCAACATTGTTGTTTTCGGCCTTTTCGAGTTTAAGTTGAAAAAGTTCCAAGTTCCCCACTTCAAATTGGTAATGGGGCCCTTTAAGGTTTTCTTGCCCCAAAAAATTGGTCGCCCGTGTTCCTTCATGAACCGGTTTGTTGAGAGCTTCGGGAGTCAGGGTGATTTGAGCCAAATTTTTGTTGATAACAATGACTTCGCTGATATCCCCGTCGTTTAAATAGCGCTCAAAAGCACTGATGTTGGTTTTTTGTACGTTTTGAAAGCCACTGTCTCCGCCAAACAGGCTCATGCCCAACAAAAGGGTGATGATGATGCCATAGATCCAGTAGGCATTAAATTTGGGTGGGGTATTTTTCTTTTGATTTTCCATAGTTTTTTAATAGTTAGAGGCAATTGAGGTGGTTTTGGCATCGCCCCAGAGCGCTTCGATATTATAGAAGTCGCGGATGTGTTTTTGAAAAACATGCACCACTACGTTGACATAGTCGATCAAAACCCAATCGGCTTTTTCCATGCCTTCGGTATGATAGGGTTTTTCGTGCAGTGCTTTGCTGACTTTTTTTTGGATAGAATTTACAATTGCGGTGACATGCGTGTTTGAGGTCCCGTTGCACACAATAAAGTAGCTACAAACTGTGTTTTCGATTGCTCTGAGATCCAATAGGTTAATTTCAACGCCTTTAACATCTTCGATTCCGCTTATAATATTTGTTATCAATGCATCTGCATCCGCATCATTTCTGGCCATTAAGTTTTTCTATTTACACAAATTTACCATATTTTTTGGCAAAGTATCGATGACTTGAACCATTTCAAATTAATCAAAATTGATGCCACGCCTTCTACCAGCAGCTTGTTGCGTGAAATGCATGCGCAAAAGTTACTCTCCGGACCCACAATTGTATGGGCCAAACACCAAACTCAAGGACGCGGACAACGCGATCGGGCATGGATAAGTCCCCCCGGAGAAAACATCACCCTTAGTGTTTATAGTCCCTTAGAAGGTTTTAGGGCCCAAGATGCGGCTCGACTCAACATGGCAGCTTCGATGTTGCTTATCGATTGGTTAGCAGCCCTTGACCTACCTGACCTTTGCGTAAAATGGCCCAACGACATTTTGTCAGGTGGTAAAAAAATTGCCGGTATTCTGATCGAAAATTTTATTTCGGGCGATTCCCTGCGTGCAACGGTGATGGGGTTGGGGATTAATGTCAATCAAACAGCATTTGAGTCCCTACCCCAGGCCCAATCCCTACAATTGATTACCGGTCAGGTTTATGATTTGGAACCCTTGGTGGCGCAATTGATCGAACGACTGGTAGGGTTTTTTGATGCAGCTGTGTTTGAAGATCCCCAATTGCATGCTCGCTATGAGTCCCGTTTGTTTCGAAAAGGAGAACGTTCTGCTTTTATCTATGACGGCCAACAATTTGAAGGAGAACTGCAGGGAGTTTCAGCAGATGGAGGCTGTCTGATCGTCCGGGAGGGTCAGTTGGTCAAATACGACACCGTATTGCTCAAATGGCTGTATTAATTAGGCTGCCACTGGGCAGGATTTTTACGCCATAAACCAAGATTTTCGGCCGTTTGGGCATCGATATAATTGGTTGCTAAGGCCGTTTGGAGCAAGGTATGGTAATCGCTTAGGGTATGCAAGCTGAGTTGTGCCTGCTCAAACTGTACACGCGCCAGATCAAAACCATAGGTAAACAGCGCCATCATGCCCAGCACTTCTCCGTTGTTTATTCGCAGGGCCTCTACGGCGTTTAAACTACTCTTTCCGGTACTGATAAGGTCTTCGACAACGACTATTTTTTTATCCGGAAGTAAGGCCCCTTCGATTTGATTTTGGCGGCCGTGTTTTTTGGGTTCGGGGCGCACATACAAAAAGGGTGCATCCAACTGCTCAGCAACGAGCATACCCAGGCCAATGGCCCCAGTAGCCACACCGGCAATTTGGATATCCTTGCCGTACAAGGCTTTGATTTGTTCGGCCAATTGTTCGCTTAAAAACCGACGTATTTCCGGGTAAGAAAGCGTAATCCGGTTATCACAATAGATTGGAGATTTCCATCCACTGGCCCATGTAAAAGGATTTTTGGGGTTTAATTTTATTGCCTTAATTTGCAAGAGGAAAGAGGCTGTTTTTTGGGCCGTTTTTACGTCGTAAATCATACGCAAATGTATAAAGTTTTTTTCAATCAAAAGCCCCTGATTTTGACTACAAAAACTCCAGAACCTGATGAAAATACCGTTGTTTTACCTATAAAATTTGTCGATACCGCAGGGGTCATTAGGGCCTTAAAATCCAAACGTTATACGAGGGTTTATATCTATCACTCCAAAGAAGAAAAGCTTTGGAAACATTTTTATAAGCGTTTTCCACTCATCGAAGCAGCCGGGGGATTGGTCAAACACAAAAACAACACCACCTTGATGATTTTTCGTAACGGCAAATGGGACTTACCCAAGGGCCGTATCGAAAAAGATGAAATCATCATTGATGCCGCTGTCCGAGAAGTACGCGAAGAAACCGGAGTTTCCGACTTAATCGTGGTCAAGCCCATCGAAGAAACCCTACATATTTTTAGGCGAAACAAAAAGTATCGACTCAAAAAAACCTATTGGTACCTGATGCGTTCCAATTGCCACAACACCCTAGTACCGCAATCGTTGGAGGGAATCGAAAAGGCGGCTTGGCTCACCGATGAGGAAGTGCAAAACTGTCTAAAAAATGCGTACGCAAATATCCAGGTACATTTTCGTTCCGAGCACTAATCGATTCGTACTTGGGGAGGAACCAAGGCGGTGTAGTCACCCCCGTGGCTGATGATTTCACGTACGATACTGCTACTGATATAGGCGGTTTTGGCTGCCGTCAGAAAAAATACCGTCTCGATACCGGACAGTTTACGGTTGGTGTGGGCGATGGCTTTTTCAAACTCGAAGTCGGCGGGGTTTCGCAGTCCGCGTAAGATAAAATCAGCCCCTATTTTTTGGCAATAATCAATTGTCAAACCGGTGTAGGCCGTTACTTTTACTTGTGGTCGATCGCGATAGATGCTTTCGATAAAACCGATGCGCTTTTCCAGGTCAAACATATAGTGCTTTTGGCTATTGTCTCCGATGGCCACCACCACCTCGTCAAAAAGGGTAAGGCTCCGCTCGACAATGTCCGTATGCCCCAGGGTAATAGGGTCAAAAGAACCGGGAAAAAGGGCACGTTTCATCGCTGTTTGATTTGTGTAAAGGTACTATTTTTTTGCCACGGCCATCTGCAGCATCCCATTGAAGAGTTCAAAAAGGCTTCGCCCTGTACAGCGGTTTTGTTGGGGGACTATACTGGCGCGGGTCAGCCCGGGCACGGTATTGATTTCCAAAAGATGGGGTTGGTCGTCCATCAAAATAAAATCGATGCGTACCAAACCACTCAGGCCGAGTTTATGGTAGAGTGTTTGTACGATTTCTTGAAGTTTTTCTTCGGTAGTAAGGGGAAGGGAGGCGGGAGTAATTTCTTCGGACTTGCCCAAGTATTTGGCCTCATAGGTAAAGAAATCTTCACTGGTGATGATTTCGGTGATGGGCAACACCTCGAGGGTGTGGTCCAGGCATACGGCACCAACAGAGACTTCACGCCCAACCAGGGCCTCTTCGATCAGGACTTGCTCATCTTCTAAAAACGCCTGTTGAATGGCCTCCAAGAGTTGTTCCTGATCGGTGATTTTATACACGCCAAAACTGCTCCCGGCACGATTGGCTTTTACAAAGCACGGCAAGCTTAAACCGTTTAGGATGGTCTCTACCTCTAGGGAATCTGATTTGTGAACGGTGGTAGATCGTGCAGTAAGGGCACCCCATTTTTTGGCGGCTTCCAAGGTGGCAATTTTGTCATAGGTCAGTGCAGCAACGGCCGAGGAACAACTCGTATGCGGAATACGGGCTTTTTCCAAATGGCGGGCCAGTTGCCCGTCTTCACCCGGACTCCCGTGCACGGCATTAAACACGACATCAAAAGTGAGGGTCTGTCCTGCTTTGGTAAAACTAAAATTGTCAATATCCAGGGGGTAGGCCTGTTCATTTTCGTCCAAAACCTCCCATGCGTCAGGGCTGATTTTTAGTCGATAGACCTCCGGAAGCTTTTCCTTTAGGGTTTCATAGACGACTCTTCCACTTTTTTCTGAAATTTCTGCCTCAGAAGTAAACCCTCCATAAGCGACAGCAATCCGCATATTGACCTGTTTTAGGTTATAAAGGTATTAATAAATACCCTAACCCTAAACGGTGGGGATTTTATTATCTTTGACCATCTTTATCGTATGAAAAACCTTCGATTTTTGTGGAGTAAGGCTTTTATCCTCAGTCTTTTTAAAGCAGGGCTTATCACTGTAGGCCTGGTTGCATTCACCCTATTGGGATTGCGGGTAGCCACCCATCATAACCGCTATTTGACGGTGCCCGATCTCACGGCTGTCCCTTATGACCGTGCTCAGCTTATTTTGGAAGAGCAAGGCCTCCGTTTTGAAGTATTGGATTCGGCCAAATTTAACCCCGAGGTACCGGCTCTGAGTATATTAGAACAT
>Ga0181569_10000109_pt1 | contig 54441 bp, 45 predicted proteins | sample 101ome_19_FD_132452 | JGI IMG/M metagenome (GOLD analysis project Ga0181569, IMG submission 132452) | Coastal salt marsh microbial communities from the Groves Creek Marsh, Skidaway Island, Georgia - 101405AT metaG (megahit assembly) | ecosystem: Environmental > Aquatic > Marine > Intertidal...
AGTTCGGCTGCGTCATCTTCACCAACTAATTGTAAATCTAATCCATTTTGAACATGGAGCAGCCTTGCTGGCCTGAAGTCACCCGAGCCTTCGAGTGGTTCACCTTGGGTACCGGCCATAGAATATCCGACTAAATTTGTTGATTAAGAGGATTCGGATTCGGAACTGTGGATAGGGTAACCATTCAAGCATGAAGTATCATCCGAGGAACATGGGCGGCTCGGGCAGCGAGGGCAATTGGACTTACGGGGACTATCTACAATTACCCGCATTGTTAGAACTTCAAGGAGAAGATAGAGGAGTAAGTCCTGATGAAATGCATTTCATCATCGTCCACCAAACCTTCGAGCTTTGGTTCAAGCAGGTCATTCGCGAACTAACCGAAGTTCGTGACATTCTTGCCCAAGACCATGTTCCAGAGGATGATATTCCGAGGGCAGTTGATCATCTTGGACGCACAACAGAGATCTTTCGATTGATGGCAAATCAATGGACTGTACTGGAAACCTTGACGCCTCAGGGTTTCTTGGCATTCAGAGACGGACTTGGAACTGCGTCTGGATTTGAATCATACCAAATGCGCGAATTCGAAATTTTACTTGGTTTGGCCAATGAAGACAGATTGTATGGGATGGACCCAATACGCACATTTCGCAAGTTAGCAAAGAATTCTGAAAGAGATGCAGCGATTCTTGCTCGCTTGGAGGATGTCGCTTCCAAACCTTCTCTCAATGAGTCTTTGATGCGATGGATATCCAGAACTCCAATAATGGGTTCATTGGCAGGAAATGATGGTGACGAGGAGATTGTTCAACAGTATATCGCTACTCATCTGGATTCACATGAACAAATCGGTAAGTTGGCTGCTGAACGGATGTCGGGATACGGTGCTTCTAGTCCCGAAGAAGCGGCTGAACGCTTTGCAGCATCTCACCAAGGTGCTATTGATTTCTTGAAGCCTGATGGAAACATCAGCCGCGCCCGTGCTGGATTATTATTCATCGAATCATACAGAGAATTACCATTACTGACTTGGCCACGAACTCTAATCGATGCAATTGTAGAACTTGAAGAGTCGATGGTCAAATGGCGCCATTCACATGCGAGAATGGTAGAGCGAATAATGGGTAGAAGAATTGGAACCGGTGGAACTAGTGGCGTCGATTATCTAGATGCAACCTCTCAATATCGTATCTTCAAAGACCTGTGGGCGGTTAGAACCATACTTGTAAAACCTGATTTTAGACCCAAACTAAAGAACGCAGAATTTTACGGTTATTCGTCCGAAAACTGAGGGATAGAAGCGACTTTCCCATCGCACCTTTCAAGGGGAGTAACTCACTCGCCTCGCCTGTGTCGACTCCGGTCATATGCGCATATGCGAGAACTCCCTTTGGTCGGTTTCGCGGAGCATTAGCCAATTACACAGCAGTTGAATTGGGGACATTCGCTGTAAAGGGAGTATTGCAAAGGGTGGGAATAGATCCTAGCAGCGGTATCGTCGATCAAGTCTACATGGGTCAAGTGCTTCAAGCAGGTGCTGGACAAGCACCTGCTCGCCAAGTCGCAATGGCGGCTGGGCTACCGTACTCTACCCCGTGTACAACCATCAACAAGGTCTGCGGCTCAAGTCTCAAGGCTGTAATGATTGCAGCGACAGAAATTTTGGCTGGAAGATCCAATGTGGTAGTCGCCGGTGGAATGGAATCAATGAGTCAAGCACCCCACTTCATCCGTGGGGCAAGGCGTGGTGATGAAATCTCATTTGGAGAATTGACTGGAATTTTGAGTCACGATGGGCTCAAGGACGCTTATGACGGATCAATGATGGGAATTACTGGTGAGACCATCGCCGAGGAAGCAAACATCTCCCGTACCGAATCCGATCGATATTCTCTCCGTTCTCACAAGCTTTCCAACTCAGCATGGCAGAAAGGTTGGCTTGCAGAAGAGTGTGTTTCTATGGATGAACTCGACCAAGATGAGGGTATTCGCATGGATACATCGATGGAAGGTCTCGCTGGACTTAGAACCGTATTCAGGGATGATGGGCAAGTCACTGCTGGTAACGCTAGTCAAGTATCAGATGGAGGTTCAGCGGTTCTAATTGCCTCAGAGGAAATCGCCAATGAAAATGGCTGGCCAATTCTTGCTAGAATAATTGATTTTGTCACATCTGGAGTAGAACCAAATAGAGTTATGTCGGCCCCCATTCCTGCAATTCAAATGCTATTGGATAGAAATGAATTGAGCATTTCCGATATTGATATTTTAGAGCATAACGAGGCATTTGCAGCTGCTTCTTGTGCTGTCCAAAATGCCTTTCAGTTCCCAGATGATAGGTTCAACCCACATGGTGGAGCAGTATCGATAGGGCATCCACTGGGTGCGACAGGAACACGTTGCCTAATGACACTTACAAATGCACTAAATCGCACAAATACCAGCCGTGGAATCGTTACAATTTGTTTGGGCGGTGGTAACGCCGTTGGAATGTTGATTGAGGCATAAATTAGCCTAGAATTCCGCCCCCATAGGGGGCGAAGACTAGCCGGTGGGCTAATAGGGGGCTCTTGGGTCGCCCGCCTCGATGGTTACTCCAGTACGACAGCACACCCGCTTCGAGAAGGCTCGAATCATAGGTGCAAGAGCATTGCAAATCAGTATGGGTGCGCCACTATATGTATCCGAAGAAGAACTCCGTGAGAATTTCATGGAAGAACTAGTTCAGCTCTATGGAACTGAGGATGCTCAAGCGAGATTCGTTCTTGACCCGCTAAAGATTGCGACGTTAGAATACGAATCTCACCGCATTCCAATCGATGTAGACCCTCATATTGAGGAAGAATGAGGACTCTACCGCTTATCGACCATTGAGAGGTGGTGAGCAATGCTTGACAAAGTCGAAACGAAGCAATTTACCGCCGTTCTAATTGTACTTACCTTTCTTGTAATTGCGTTTGGTGGTTTGATCAGGGTTTCAGATGCCGGAGAATCTTGTCCTGACTGGCCCACTTGCTTCGGCACATGGGGATTCGACATCAGTCCAGAAGAACAGGAATCATGGTGGAATGAAAATCCCGACGAGATAGATTCTCGAGGGGAACATCATCGATACACTACTTTTGAGATTTTTACAGAGTGGTTTCACAGACTTTTGGCTGGGGCAGTTCTAGGCCCGCTAGTTATTCTGAACTGGCTTATTGTTCGTCGAAATGAAGAATCCTCAAGAAATACGATTTTCGCCTCTAACTTGTCATTAGGATTGATTATTTGGCAGGGGACACTTGGCTGGCTAACCGTCAAAATTGACAATGTTCATTGGAGTGTGGCATTGCACCTTTCAAGCGCCTTGGCATTCATATTATCTCTGACCTGGTTGTGGATTTGTATCAATCGCGATGAAGGTAATCAACCCTCTTGGTTTGAATTTGATCCAGTTCTAGCTTCTAGATGGAAGAGTAGAATTGCATGGTTGGGGGTTGGTACATTCACCACCGTTTTTGCGGGGGTATTTGTTGCTACAACACCTGGGGCCGATCAGATATGCGGTATATCTGGAGATCTAAACTCGTGGCCTTTATGCAATGGAAATTACATTTCAGAAATAGTTGACTTAGAAAATCAATCACAAATTATCCATCGATGGCTAGTCGCGATTGTCGGAGGTATTCTAGGACTGGCTTGCTGGTTTGTTAGTAAGGAGCAGATTCAACACCAGCACGGATTAATCCTAAGAAATTGGATTTGGGCAGCAACAGCGCTATACTGCTTGAATATCGCTATTGGAGCTCTATACATTCTATCTTGGGCGCCTGAGAATGAAACATTCCGCGAAATGCTTTCTCTTATCCACTTGTTAATCGGTAGCACATCATTCCTCACACTAGCAACAGCTTGGTTGGCTATCTCTGCATTCGCTCTGCATGAGCCTTCACCCGAGACCTTGGGATGAGTCGAATTGAAGGCCCCACGCCCAAAGGGCGTGCTATGGTAGAGAGTGGGCGTGGAGCCAATGCCTGGCTCACTCTTACCAAACCTGGAGTGGTTGTTCTTCTGCAGATTACCGCATTGTGTGCAGTATTATCTCACGATTTGCTTCGAGCATCTGGATTTTCTGGGATGAATTGGAATGAATCAATTCATACTATGGCGATTGTTTTCGTGGGTGGTTACCTCACAGCTGGAGGCGCTAATGCAATCAATATGTGGTACGATCGAGATATTGACCCGATAATGCAACGAACTTCGAAACGGCCAATACCGATTGGCACTGTAAGCCCAAATGGGGCGCTTTTTTTTGGTGTGTCTATCTCGATAATAGGAGTTTTTTGGTTCCTTGAATTTGCCAATCAGGTTGCTGCATTTTGGGCTGCATTTAGTATCCTATTCTATGTCTTCATTTACACAATCTGGCTGAAGCGAACCTCCGTTCAAAACATAGTAATTGGAGGTTTAGCAGGTGCGACTCCACCAGTAATTGGTTGGGCAACTGCGGTTGGTGATTTGAGTATCAATCTTGACTCGATACAAGATTTCTTAGTTTCAATTTTTGATTTAGGCAGCTTGATGCCTTGGTATCTTCTATTGCTAATTTTCCTATGGACTCCTCCACATTTCTGGGCATTGGCGCTCTATCGCTCTGAGGAATATGATTCCGTTGGAATTCCAATGATGCCAGGGGTTAAGGGCGCAAAAAGAACCCTGATTGAAATGAAGGCATACTCTATTTTGTTGCTAATATTAGCAATATGTGCACCCATCGCTATCGGTGAAATGGATACCACTGATACAATCTACTATGTGTTTGGTGGAACTGGAATTTTTGTCACGTTATGGTATGCTAGGACTGTATTCATAATTGATCCAAATGAGCCTAGAACTGAATCTGGACGGATTCCTAGTGCAGCTCGCTCCTTCTTTGTTTCAATGATATATCTCGCTCTGATGTTTGTAACCGTTGTTTCAGCCAGCGCTGGTTTACAAGCTTCAATTCTAGGAGCTGTGTTGGTTGGTACCGTAATCCTAAGAGATGAATGGAACTCAAGAACACCATCATCGAAAATTTCAGCCTGAATTCAGGAAATCCTCAAACGCCTGCCCGTCTGTTCGCATGACGTGGTACGCGTCGAGCGGCTGGAGGGTCAAGAATGAATGAGCGAGAACTCATCTATGATTGGAACATCATAGATTATGAAATCGAGCGTGATTCGGCTAATCATCCACATGATGTTTGGTTCGATGATGAAACTCTAAGGGACGGCTTACAGAGCCCTAGTGCACGTAATCCAACCATCGAACAGAAAATCGAATTAATCGATTACATGGAACGCTTAGGGATTCAGAAAGTAGATCTTGGTCTTCCTGGCGCTGGTCCTTTTCATGTCAATCACATCGATTCAATGCTAACCCACATGGGAGAGAACGATTACGATTTGAGACCTGGCTGTGCTGTTCGAACGGTTGTTGGGGATATTGAACCGCTGGTAGATTTGCAAGCCAAGCATGAGAGACAAATACAGGCTAGCGCTTTCCTTGGAACCAGTCCAATTAGACAATTTGCTGAAGGTTGGACTATGGAGCGAATTCTCAGTACGGCTGAGAAAGCCGTTACATTTGCTGTTGATAATGACATCCCTGTGATGTTTGTCACAGAGGACACCACCCGTTCAAAGCCTGAAGAAATCAAGGCGGTTTACACAAGAGCAATCGAATTAGGTGCGGACAGGATTTGTGTTTGCGACACATGTGGCCATGTGACTCCTAATGGAGTTCGGAAATTGCTTACTTTCATCCAAGATGAAGTTATTCCTGATGCAGGAGTAAAGCGTAGAGATATCGAGGTAAATTGGCATGGCCACCAAGATAGAGGGTTGGGTGTTGCAAACAACCTCGCTGCTGTAGAGGTTGGAGCGGATGTAATCCATGGAACTGCCTTAGGAGTTGGAGAGAGGGCTGGAAATGCTCCTCTAGATCAAACCCTAGTCAATCTGTCATTAATGGGAGTAATAGAGAACGACTTAACCGCTCTAAATGAATACATGAGAAAGGCGCATGAATATGTAGAGGTCGCACTGCCAAGGAATTATCCTGTCTTTGGAGAGGATGCCTTCGAAACTGGCACTGGAGTACATGCTAGCGCAGTAATCAAGGCTATGAAAAAGGGTGACCATTGGCTTGCTGACCGTGTGTATTCAGGTGTTCCAGCTCAGGATTATGGTTTACAGCAGATAATCCGAATTGGCCATATGAGTGGCCGTTCAAACATAATTTGGTGGTTAGAACAACATGGTTATGAGGCAGATGATGACTTGGTAGCTCATATGTTTGAAGTGGCAAAAAACCAACGTCGATTGATGGACGATGAAGAAGTTCATCAGGCTATATCAGATTACAAACAAAACAACTGATTACATAGTAATTTCAAACGATGCAGAGGTCATCCATGCATCGGCAACGGCTAAAACCTCGACAACATCGAACTCAACCCATGCGTACTACAGCAATGCTGCTTGTTCTGATGCTAGTATCACCAGTCGGAGCAAGTGTTGCTGATGGCCAAAATCATGATATTGATTTTCAAATAAGTGGCGAAGATATTTTGCCAACCTATTCAAGAGCTGTTCAACTGGCATTCGATAGAGTTGAAAATCTAGACCAGTACTCCGATGAAGAACTATCGCAAACAAACCAATGGTTGGTTGTAACACAAATCCCAATCGAAAAGCAATCATTGACTTTGGCAAAACCAGCATCAGTCGACTTTGCCCCTATCCTAAGTGGTGCTTACATATGGTATTTTGAGGATCCACTAGAGGCTGTTGACGATTTGGAAATGTTGGTGCAAATTGGTCATATTGAATCCTTTTCACCATTGGTTGAACGGCAACAATTCCCCAGAGACAATCCTAACGACCCTGAATTTTCCTCTCAGTGGCATCTAGAAAATACAGGTCAAACATCTGGACTGAGTGGAGAGGATATCAATGCCACAGATGTTTGGGATAATTACCGAGGTGAAGGTGTAGTAATCAGCATCATAGATGATGGATTAGACCATCAGCACCCGGATATTTCGGACAATTATGATGGAAACTATTCCTACGATTGGTGTAACGATGATAGCGACCCCACACCAAATTCTTGGAATGGTCATGGAACTTCTGCGGCAGGCGTAGCAGCCGCTGTTGGAAACAACTCGCTCTATGTCTCGGGAGCGGCTTGGGAAGCGACGCTTGGGGGCTCTACTTTGATTGCATGTTGGGCCCCGGACAATATGGAAGCCGATGCACTATCCTTCGAGAATGATGATATCGATATTTACTCAAATTCTTGGGGGCCTGCGGACGATGGACAAACACTATCCGGACCTGGCCCACTAACCCTTGCTGCTTTTGAAGAGGATGCATACAATGGAAGAAAAGGCCTAGGAAATTCCATTACATGGGCTGCAGGAAATGGTTTGGGAAGTGATGATGATGCAAACAAGGATGGTTATGCAAACAGCAGATTTACGATTGCTGTAACTGCGATAACTCACGAAGGTGACCAATCATACTACGCCGAACCTGGCGCAAATATTCTCGTTGCTGCTCACTCAAATGGTGATGGTGAGGGAATAACCACCACGGACATCGTCGGAAGCGGAGGATACAATGGAAGTGGTAATGTCACCCATACATTCGGAGGGACCTCTAGCGCCACTCCATTAGCTGCTGGAGTAATCGCATTGATGTACGATGCAAATCCATACTTGACGTGGCGAGATGTACAGGAAATTTTAGTTCAAACATCACGAATGAACGACCCATCAGATTCCTCCTGGAATACAAATGGAGCCGGCCACGATGTATCTCACAAGTATGGATTTGGTGCAGTAGATGCCGGAGCCGCTGTCTCAATGGCCTTGAATTGGACCACCTTGGAGCAAGAAATCAACTCGACCTACGGACCATATTTACCTAACTTTGATATTCCAGATGGAAATCTCTCATGGAGCGAATTCCCAATCACAGTTACAAGCGAATTGTCATTAGAAAGTGTAGATGTTATCGTCGATATCAACCATACCTACCGTGGCGATTTAGATATTGTATTACAATCACCTGATGGAACAGAATCATGGCTGGCAGTCAGCAATGGAGATAGTAACGACGATTATTCCGATTGGTTGTTCAATACAGTCCATCATTGGGGTGAGTCGAGTTTAGGTCTCTGGACACTAAAGGTTCGAGATTCCACCACTGGTGGAACTGGAACTCTCAATTCGTGGGAATTGATTTTTCACGGAGTGGATAACGACTGGGACCATGACGATGATGGACTATCTGATGAAAATGAAACCCTAGTTTGGGGTACTGATCCCTATGATGCAGATACAGATGATGATGGATTATCAGATTATGATGAAGTGATGATTCACGGCACCAATGCAACCGCCAGCGATTCAGATACTGACGGATTGAATGACTTACAAGAAGTATTCAACTATGCCACTAACCCGTTGGATTCAGATAGCGATGATGACGGTCTATCTGATGGCCTAGAAGTGACTTATTGGGGCACTGACCCTCTAGTTTATGACCCCGATGCAGACAATGATCTATTCTATCATTTCCAAGATTGCAACGATAATAATCCAGATGTAAATCCGGGCACCTATGAGAGATTGAATGGAATTGATGATGATTGTGACGATCTAACTGATGAAGGATTCAATTTCACCGACAGGGACTCTGATGGCCTATTGGATTGGCCGGAATATCACATCCACGGTACTGATTTCGAGGACGCTGATACTGATGATGATGGATTGGATGATGGCTTGGAAGTCGAGACTTACGGCTCAAATCCCTTGTCCTACGACCCTGATGCAGATGGTGATGGATATCACTGGTTCCTCGATTGTGACGATGAAGATGAATATCGTAATCCAGCATTACCAGAGTTATTGGATAACAAGGACAATAATTGTGATCTTGTAATTGACGATGGATTTTGGGATTTAGATTCTGATTCTGACGGACTAGACGATTACGATGAATATCACAACGTTACCAGCAACCCATATGATGGCGATACAGATGATGATGGATTGCCTGATGGACTTGAAGTAAAGACGTACGGTTCAAATCCACTTTGGGCTGACCCAGACGATGATGGAGACGGTTGGTATTGGTTCCAAGATTGTCAGGATGATGATGCTGAAAGAGCGCCTTTGCTCTCCGAATCGTTAGACGCAAAGGACAATGATTGTGATGAGGAAGTAGACGAGGACTTCCGTACTCTTGATTCGGACCAAGACGGCCTATGGGATTATGATGAATTCCACAATCTTTCCACAGACCCAGCAGACTTTGATTCTGATGACGATGGAATGAGTGATGGGAAGGAAGTCAAAGAAACTGGCTCTAATCCGCTAGTTTTCGATCATGACCGAGACGAAGACGGCTATTATGCATTCGAAGATTGTGAAGATTTGATTGAAACGATAAACCCAGAGGCTACCGAGACTTGGAATGGTTGGGATGATGATTGTAACGACATAGTCGATGATGCCCTAATTCGGGAGAACCTAATCGAATCGTCATTGAGCACAATTAGTACTGTAAATTGGGATTCCGTAAACGATACTCTTCGAATTGATATCAGAAAAATACCGACTACCGTCAGTAAGGAAATGATATGGGAAATGGAAGGTGTAATTCTTTCCGGTAACTGGAGTGAAAATGGTCAGACACTAATCATCGAAGAAATAAACTGTATATCAAAGGATTGGGAATTGGCAGATGTTCTATGCTCTCGAGGTAGTGGTATCAGAGAACTAAACCTAACAATAATCGATTCTGGGTTTGAAACTACAATACAATGGACTGTAGATGTGGAAGTTTACATCCCCGCACCAACCTTGATTGAATCGCTATTCTCATTCCTTGGCTCTGGTATGGGAATTGTTGTTATTCTATTCGTGATTCTCTCTTTGGTTGGAGGTGTTGCATTTGCAGGAATGAAAATTAGAGAAAACAAATTGATTGCGGAGGCTTATGCAGAATTCAGAGTTAACCAAAGCCCGCCAGGAGTCACTCCTGAACATCGAACGGCTGAACTACCTGCTGCTCCAGACCTCAGCGCCCTATTGAGTCTGCATAGTGATAACAATCCACCAATGGTAGATTCTGTACCGATGCTGGAATCGACTGTAGTTACTGTTGATGCAAGTCCAGTGATTAGTGAAGATTCTGAAGAAGTGTGATTTTTGGATTAATCCGCCTCTTCCTCTGCTGCTGATGGTAGATTCTCGCCCCATTCAGCATCTGGTGAACCGCCTTCCCATTCACCTTCAACTGAAATATCCTCAATTTCGTCATCTTCGCGCCATGGAGGGTCCCCATCAGCGCCACTTAACACTAGGACACCTTCATCATCCAAACGTCTCTTTACCGTCTTGATTCCTTTCGAAATTGGCAATAAATGACCTATCGGAGTACCAGTAGTTACGAATGGATGCGTTGCAATACAAATCAGGAGACCATCCGTAGGCGAGCGTATTTCCATTGAAACTCCAGGGTGTTCTGGGTCGGAAACCGTTGCAACCAATTCATTTTCTTCCACCCAAGATCCTGCAGGAGTCAATACATCCAGTAAGCCACCATAGTCGGATCGAATCCAAACTGAACCAGATGCCAGTAGTCTGAATCTCGGTCTACTAGAGTAGCCAGGAATTACCTTCAAACTTCTCAATACATTCAGTACTCCATACATAGCAATCTGGATAGATTCCGGTTCTGCTTCGTCTGCACCACCTCCCTCGTATGTGATACAACTAATCCCATGGTCATCGGCTGTCCTCCTGAGAGAGCCTTTCGGACCTTCACTGTCTAGTATTACCTCAATTCCAAAAGATCTAGCGCTTCGATTACTTGCTGGATTGGCTAAATTAGCTCTAATTTGTGGCATATTTGTTCGTCCAAGAGCCGCTGTATGTAGATCAAGGATATGATCAGAATGTCGGAAAATTTCGTTCCATAATCTGTATGCCACTCTGGAAGTAGTGTTTGAATCCTCTTTACCCGGGAAGAAGCGATTCAAGTCCCTACCGTCAGTCATATACCTACTTCGCCGACGGTACCCCGGCATATTCACAATTGGAACAATTCGAATGGTCCCAGCAACTGTTGAAGGATCTATGGACTTATCTTCTCCCAAAATTGCAAGCGATTGTAGGTAAGTCAATGCCAAGGGGCCGACCAATTCATTACCGTGAATTGCTCCAATTAAAGTGACGACAGGACCAGGTCTAGAACCATGGATTACAGTAATTGGAATTGGCCAAGATTCACCAATTTCAACATCCATCAAGTCATATTCAATTTGCCGAATTGTTCCTGGCTTCACAAGCTTACGACCAATTCGATGTGATTTCCAACCACTAGATCGAGACCATGATTTCGGGGTGCTGCTTGGCTCTTCCAAGGCTTTCTCAATCTCTTTTCTTCGCCTTGTTGGAATTTGATTTGATACTTTTATTGGCTGATGGCGACGCCTCTTTGCCCTAGGAACTCTTATGTTTCCATCATCCGTTTTGGATGACTTAGGAGGCTCTTCGGAATCCACCAATACGACGCTGTGGAGTCAACCAAATAAGAGGATTAGCATAGGAGGATTGAGGAGAAAGTGATGATTTCTGGGCAATCGTTGTATTCCACTTACTCCACCGAACACACAATGAGCACTACAAATGGAGAGTCTGTACAAGAGATACATGCCCCAAATAGCATCTGTTTTGGATGTGGTCCGGCTAATCACGAAGGTCTGCGCATACGCTCTTTCAGGAAGGAAAATGGACTAGAAATGAGATTCGACCCCTCTCTGGAGCACCAAGCATTTCCAGGAATGATAAACGGAGGTATCATTGGAACTTTGATGGATTGTCATGGAAATTGGACAGCTGCAATCGCATTAATGGATAAATCAGGAGATTCAGAACCTCCATGTACAGTTACAGCGAATTACAGCATCAAACTGAGGAGGCCAACTCCTTTCGGGCATGAAATACAGGTAAATGGTGAGGTAGTTGAATTAGGAGACGATAGAGCCACTGTCAAAATGGAATTGATTTCTGACGGGAATATTTGTGCCGTTGGAGAAGGCCTATTCGTTGCAGTAAAAGAAGGGCATCCGGCATATCATCGATGGAATTAGAACCAGTATTTTGAGAACAAGTGTATATACATCAAGTCATTTTTCAAAATACTATGATGGACGAACTTGTGACCGTTTTTCAAATTATTATTGCAGTTGTTATAATTGCAGTTTGGGTGTTCAGGCCGAGCTTAGAAACCAGCTTTAGGGCTGGTAATGCAAAGAATATTATTGAAGAATTTGCGGTTTATGGATTACCAAAGTGGTCGGTATATGCGATTGGAATAACAAAGATGAGTCTTGCAACTTTCCTGATTTTGGGTATTTGGTTTACTTCATTGGTACAATATGCTGCACTAGGGATGGGGATTCTAATGGCAGGTGCTGTAGTTTGTCACTTGAAGACCAAAGGAGACCCTCTAAGTCGTGCGGCTCCTGCATCTCTAATGTTAATCATGTGTGCTGTTGTATTCTACCTAGGCTAAGCGATTAGATTCGGTATCCTTTAGAACAGCGGATTCTAAGTCGACATGTGGCGGTGGATGAAGACCTCCCAGAGGTAAGTCTTGCAGAACTGCAGGTTGATGAGAGAATCGTTCAACACCTCAGGTCTGAATGGGGTATTGAAGAGTTGTTCCCTCCTCAACGTCAAGCCTTACCATACGCTCTAGCCGGACACAATTTGATGCTCACTATTCCGACCGCTAGTGGGAAATCATTAGTTGCTCACCTGACTATGATTCAGCGTCTAATTTCCGATTTAAATGGAAGTAGAGGTTTGTATATCGTCCCACTAAAAGCATTGGCCTCAGAGAAAGTCGAAGAGTTGCAAGAATTGGCAAGTTTGGTTGGACTTAAAGTTGGCATCGCAATTGGAGACAGAAGTGGAGAAACCAACGGGGTCGAAGATTCAGATATCTTAGTATGTACCAGCGAAAAACTCGACTCAATTTTACGAACTAGGCAGGGAATAATGGAAAAAATCGGTGTGGTTGTATCTGATGAATTTCATCTACTTCACGATATTTCTAGAGGACCGACGTTGGAAGTTCTTCTTTCCCGGATTCGCCACTCCCAACCGCAAGCGCAAATCATCACTCTATCAGCAACTGTTGGAAATTCACAAGACATTGCAGATTGGTTAGATGCGAAATTAATCCAATCCGACTGGAGACCCATACAACTTCATTCTGGAACATTAACAGGTCTAAATGTCAAGATTCATCGAATTGATGGGCCAGAAAATGTAGAGTGGCCGGAACCTAGAATCATTGATGGAAGGATTACAAAACGATTGCAAGCAGTTCTAGATGACTCATATTCTAACGGTGGGCAAATGTTAGTATTTGTGAATTCTAGAGCATCTGCCCAAAAAGAAGCTCGAGAATTTTCTAAACATGTTAGAAAACAGATTTCTGATGGATCAGAAAGGTATGACAGTGAACTAATCGATGAATGGGATAAAATCGCTGAGCGATTAACTCGAAGAGAAGACACATCGGTAATGGGTAGGTCACTTGCGCAAGCCATAAGGGGAGGAGTAGCATTTCACCATGCTGGGTTAACTCATAACCAAAGGAAAACAGTCGAAGAGGCATTTAGGCAAGGTACTCTGTTGGCTATTGTAGCAACTCCAACTCTAGCGCAGGGAGTTAACCTACCAGCGAGAAGGGTCATCATTCGAGACCATCGAAGGTGGAGTTCTATTGGCGGGGGGGCAATGCCTCTTCCGGTTATGGAAATAAGACAAATGTTGGGCAGGGCAGGGAGGCCTAAATTCGACGATTCTGGTGAAGCATGGATACTTGCAAAAGATGAGGATGACGAATTGAACATCGTCGAGTTGTATATGCTAAGTGAACCAGAAGAAGTCACTTCAAAATTAGCTAATCCATCTGCAATTCGTGCAGAGGAAGATCCGGCATTACTGACTCATTTACTATCGGTAATTGCAACTGGGGGATTGAGAGATAGAGACTCAATATCACGATTTTTTGACAAGACCTTCCTTGCCACCCACATGAATGAACAAAGTTTGGAAGCACGTCTTGATGATGTCATAGGATGGTTGGCTGAAAATGGAATGATTACGAAGGAGGGTGAATCTGAGGAGGTTCTATCTAGAATTAAGGAAAGAGAGAATTCAACCTCTGAAACCGAGGATTGGCAGGATGAAATGCCTGAATGGGCAAAGACTGGAGAAAGTATTCCCGGATTGGAAATTTCAAAATCAGAAATCGAATCAAAAACCACACTTTCTCCAAGGAAAGGTCCAGCAATTTTCGGATTTGCAAGGGCAAGTCAAAGAATTTCTACTGAACCTAGCCTTCCAGATCCAGCCTCCATGACTTATTCTTCCACTCCTCTTGGGAATCGTGTCGCTAGATTATATCTGAATCCAATTTCTGGTAGAATGATTCACGACGGGATGCAAAAGGCCATGAAAATAATGATTGGAACCGATAATGTACACCAACTTTCTCCAATGAGTTTGCTACACTTAGTAGCCTGTACCCCTGATTTTCTCGCACTTTGGCCGAGAAAGGAAGAAATTGAAAGGATTCATTCTGCTATACATTCTCACCAACGTGAATTCCTTGCAGAAGCAGTAGATGAAGACATTGAACGTAGAATGAAGGGAGTTTTGGTCCTTGAGGATTGGATCAATGAAGCGAAAATGGAGGACCTCGAAAATAATTGGAATGTTCAACCCGGTGACGTACGTAGCCGGGTTGATTTAGCCGAATGGCTACTTTACGCTATGAGAGAAATTCTCAATGACGATGATGAATTAAGGAAATTGGATCCCTCACAACACAAAATCCTGGTAGATTTAGTTAATGAACTACATAGAAGGATTAGCCATGGATGCAAATCGGACTTACTTGGTTTAGTTTCTATCAGAGGAATTGGGCGCTCAAGAGCCAGAGAAATGGTTGATTTACTTGGAGTTGAAAATGCCTCAGATGTGGCTGCATTAACAGAAAGAGATCGCGACAAATTGGCGAGCCTAAGAGGATGGAGCAGCCGTTTGGTAGATAATTTGGTTGATGCTGCTTCGAGAAAAACTAGACGACAACTATGAACTGAACAATTCATCAATTAGACCTCATCGCAAAGCATGGCTGAGGACCATAGAGTACCATGGTTCCCCGCTTGGGGAATTCAATTTCCTGAGCCATTAGTTGACCCACAAAATGTAATTTCTACCTTCAATGAATGGCGACCGAATGACCGTTGGTTATTACTTGCATATCCCGCTGCTGCTAGTGAGATTCATCTATGGACGGTGTGGCATGCTCTACGAAGGAATGAATTAAGAAATTCAATGGTTGGAAATAATGTCGATACTGAATTCCTCAGACTAATATCCGGCACTCACCAAATTAGAATTGCTTTCCAGCGTGCTGGTCTAAAGCAAGGTGACGAGAGAGCCTGGTTAGTCTACCTTCCAGAATTTGGAACGGAATACCCGTTTAGTACAGACAACGGCGAGCTGAAAATTCCTCGAGATACATTCAATGATGCGACCCCAGATGCAAATCGATTGATGCTTCATCTAAAATCTAGCTTAGTAACTGAAAGACCAATACCTACAGAAAATGGATTACAAAGAATAGGAATTGATTCAAATTTCAAGGATTCTAATTTTATCGAGCTTGAGTCTGCTTTCATGATACACGCCGCCATGGCAGATATCAGCACTTGACCCCTATGGGGTCAAACTGATAGATGGAGGCCCCTAGGAGGTATTGAGATTATGTCGAGATTCCATGGATTCCGAACCTGTAAAGTCTGCAATGAAGGATGTACTCCGGGCAATTTTGTTGACCACGAGGGCAAGAGATATTGCACAGCCTGTTGGATAGAAAAAGAAAATCCAAATCACGAGGGTATCGAAGATATCAGAGCCGCCAATCGTGAAGCTGCGGCGAAGTGGAAGAGGCAGAAGTACAGCAGAGAAGAAGGTCCTTTACCAACTGGACCAATGTCTGCTAGGAAAGATTGAGGAGTAAAAATGTCATTTGTTCCTGAGGATCTTGACGGGGCGTCATGGGAATGCATAGAACCATACATGAACGACCTAAGAGATCGTAAACTTAGTTGTTCAAATTGCCTTAAATCTTTCATCAAAGATAGATCCAGTCTATCCGAAGTGATTTCGGAAGCTAGAGCAAGGCTGTATATCGATATGACTTGTCATACAGATGATGAAGAGATACAAAAGGCTTGGATGCAATTCGTAGAAAACGTTCAACCAAAATTATCAGAATACAGCGATATACTGAATCGCCGAATTGTTGAACATGAAGCTGCTGATGAATTACCCGAAAGATTTGATATTTTGGTCAAGGGACTGAAGACTGATATCGAAATATTTCGAGAAGAGAATATTCCATTAAGCACTCAGGCAACAAAACTCGTGACAGAATATAACGAGATATGTGGAGCCCAAATGGTTGAATTTGAAGGGGAACAGAAAACCTTCGCTCAAATGGCGATTTACTTGGAAAATACTAATCGATCGATTCGTGAATCTGCTTGGAAAGCTGTCTCAGAGAGGCGCTTTGAGGACAATGAAAGAGTCTCCGAAATCTACGACGAACTAATTCAAATTAGGCATAAAATTGCTACAAATGCAGGATTTGAAGGATTTCAACAGTACATGTTTGCTTCTATGCATAGGTTCGATTACACAATCGACGATTGCTTGGAATTCCATGATTCAATCGAATCTGTGTGTCAGCCATTACGTCACCGAGCCGATAAACAAAGGATGGAAGATTTAGGCCTAAATTCATTAAAACCTTGGGATATGGGTGTAGATGTCAAAGGACGACCACCACTACAACCATTCGATGATGTCCAAGAAATGGTAGATGGATGCTCACGTATTTTTCACAATATGTCGACTGAATTGGGCAATTATTTCGATCAATTAGATGCTAATGATTGCCTCGATTTAGATAGTCGAAAAGGGAAGGCTCCGGGAGGATATCAGTATTATTTGCAAAAGAGCAGATTGCCGTTTATTTTCATGAATGCTGCTGGAACACAGAGGAATATAGAGACGATGATACACGAAGCCGGTCACGCTTTCCATTCTTTCTATTCAGGTCATTTAGACCTGATCCATGAAAGGGATTCTCCAATTGAATTTGCCGAAGTAGCAAGCATGGCGATGGAACTTCTAACCCACCCTCATTGGGAAGAATTCTATGATGGAAAAGATGCGGATAGAGCAAGGAGAAAGCACCTAGAAGATATCATTTCATTTTTGCCATGGATGGCTACGATAGATGCGTTCCAACATTGGGTTTATGCCAATCCCAATCACTCGAGAGAAGAGCGTGCTGAGAAGTGGTTAGAACTTGGTGAAAGGTTTGGTCCAAAAGTGGACATGGCTGGATTTGAGGATATCCAAAAAGTATCTTGGCAACGCCAGGGACATTTATTCGGAGTTCCCTTCTATTACGTCGAATATGGAATTGCACAACTTGGAGCTTTACAAATGTGGAAATACCACCGAAGAGACACCGAAGACGCTCTTGCTAGATACAAAGCCGGCCTTTCATTGGGTTACACTCGAGGACTAACTGAATTGTTTCAAGCCAGCGGACTAGAACTGTCGTTTTCAGAATCCTATGTCAGTGATCTCATTGGAGAAATCGATGAAGCATTGGCAGAATTACCTGCATGACTTCACACTCGGACCCCGAGGGCCTCTCAGGAATCAATCCCTCAGACCCTCGGCAGTCACGGTGAACACAGCCTCTCCCTCAGGTAGGTTGGGGCTGTCGACGAGTCGGGCGATTCTTCGCCCACCCTTCGACTTCCTGAGGTAGAGACGGAAAGTACTGGCGTGTCCAACAATGTGACCTCCGATAGCCTTTGTAGGATCGCCCCACATAGCGTCTGGTTTGGACATAACTTGGTTAGTTACCAAAACTAGAGCATTGTGAACATCTGAAAGCTGCTTGAGTTCTTTCAGATGTCTGTTAAGTTTCTGCTGTCTTGCAGCGAGCATTCCACGCCCTACATATTCAGCCCGGAAATGACTCGTGAGAGAGTCAACAATGATTAATTTGACATCAATATTCTTTGAGAGCTTTTTGATTTCATCTACTAACAACATCTGATGCGCTGAATTGTAGGCGCGAGCAACATGTATTCTATCGAGAACCACACTAGACTCTAATCCTACTGCTTCTGCCATTTGTGCTATTCTTTCGGGTCTGAACGTATCTTCCGTATCTATGTAAAAAATCTCTCCATCAAACCCTCCTTGTTCGCTAGGAAGTATCGAGTTAACGGCTAATTGGTGTCCTATCTGTGTCTTTCCACTTCCAAACTCGCCATATACCTCGACAATAGCTTGGGTTTCAAATCCCCCTCCTAGCAACTCATCCAGCGCCGCTGATCCAGATGTTAACTTCTGGACTTCTTTACGGCGTTCTAGTAATTTATTTCCTGATACGAATCCTCCAATGTTAGCCATTTTCTTGGCACCTTGAATAATCTTGGAAGACACTGCTTCACCTAATTCAGCTTGTTCTGCTAATTCATTTGGACTCATTACCGCAATAGCGAGTAATTCCTCAAAACCTGCTTCTCGCAATTTTTCAGCGGTAGCAGGTCCTACACCAGGCAAATCATCTATGGTTGCTTGTTCTTCTTCAGCGTCTATCACGATAGACCCATCTTCTTCGTCTAACTTTTCACTCGCAGTCTTCTTGGCCATCTTTCTCACCATTCCTTCAATAACCCTCAATGCTAGACGGTATATGAATAACAGAAGGACCCCTTTTGCATAATTGAAAGTGTAACACTAACACAATTGGTTCGCAGTATCCTTATTTTTCACTTTCAGTTTTCATTTAGTTCTAACAATTAAAGCCATTAATCGCAATTCTATTTTGGTAGCGAGTGGTGGATTTGAACCACCGGTCTCCGGGTTATGAGCCCGACGAGATAACCTGGCTACTCCAACTCGCTACCCCCTCGCTGATGCCTCAGTTATTTGAAGCGAGCGGGAAGGCGTAATTGCGATTCTTAGATGGTAACAGTATTGAGATGTCAGCATTCCGGCAACATTTGAACAAACCATGGAAGGCAATGTCCTGATTCAGAATGCTTCCTTAGTTTTGTCAGATCGTATTGTAGATGGAGACCTTCGCGTATCCAATGGTTCGATCCACAAAATCGCTACCGGAGGTGGCTTAGAGGCCTCAAATGGAGAATTAGTAATCGATGGTACTGGACTACATCTGCTTCCAGGTGCGATAGATCCGCATGTCCACTTCAGGGAACCTGGTAATACCGACAAGGAAGATCTGCAAAGTGGTAGTAGAGCAGCAGTAGCAGGAGGTGTTACTGCTTTCTTGGATATGCCAAACAATGCCCCAAATGCTACCAACCGGGCGACCTTGGAGGCTAAGATCTCCTTAGCTGAATCAAAGAGCGTTAATCACTTTGGATTCTTTGCTGGAGCAACAAGGGATAATGTCAGAGATTTACAAGATATCGAAGGAATGGATGGAGTTTGTGGCATCAAGATATTCATGGGAAGTAGCACAGGGGATTTATTGGTTCACGAGCAAAAAGACCTGGAAAATATTTTTGCAAATACTGGTGGAATAATCGCAACCCACGCAGAAGATGAGAATAGGCTTCAACAACGAATCGCCGAATTTGGTGATCAGACCGACATCAGAAAACACGCGGAATGTCGGGATGTAGAGTGTGCGTTCATTGCCACAAAGAGAGCTGCTGCTCTTGCCAAAGAACACGACCATCGACTGCACATAGTTCACCTAACTAGTGCAACTGAAGCAGACTGGTTAAACAAAAACAAAGGTGATTTAATCACCACTGAAGTTTGTTCTCAACACCTAACTTTCGACCAAGACGATGTAGAATCGCTAGGGGTTAGAGCCCTTATGAACCCGCCAATACGCTATACTGAGGACCGAGATACTCTATGGAAGCGACTTAAAGATGGTACAATTGATTGCGTCGTCACAGATCATGCCCCTCATTCCCTCGAAGCAAAATCTGTGGGATATCCAAACGCTCCAGCGGGCATGCCTGGCGTTGAGACATCTCTGCCATTGATGCTTACTCACGCAATGAATGGTAAGTGTAGTGTCAATGACGTAGCTAATTGGATGTGTGCCGGTCCCGCTAGAGTTTATGGTATGAAAAACAAAGGCTCTCTTATCGAAGGCTATGACGGCGATTTGACTTTAGTTGACTTAGAAAATCGTCGTACAATTACCGATGCCGATACATGGACCAAAGTCGGTTGGACACCGTACGATGGAATGGAATTGACAGGGTGGCCAATGTACACCATCGTTGATGGAAATATTGTCCACAAGCGCGAGGCTGGTGGCCCCCTCAGGGGCACACCTACTGCCAAGCCAGGAAGTACTGGTAGAGTTCTGAAATTCAACTAATTGGATTCAGACCCTACCGCTCCATCATCGGAACCTTCTGATTCCGATTCTTCTACATCGTCTTCTTCGTAGTAATACCAATCAGGTAATACATGACCCGGAATATCCAATTCTTGGATTGGGCTTAGGTCAGAAGTGCTGTGTATCGTTACTCCAAGAGCTGAGAACGCGTAGACATAATCGCCCATGAAAATCGACCTGCGGATGTTGGTAGAGTAAGAGAACCACCAATGTACATCAGAATCATCGTTGTTGTAGAATGGCGAATGATCCACTTCTCCATGTTCTGAGAGACTCAAGTTCTCAGCATCTACGTTGACCAATTTCAACATAGAGACATACTCGTAGCCATATCCTCCGTCTACATCGTAGGTGTATCGGTATGTGGAAAGAGGAACTGCAAGCAAGTTCTCAGGAGCCCAGTAGGTGAATGCCTTGTGCTCATAGGTAGCCTCTGACCATGACCATGACCATCCACATGTTCGAACATCATCGCAGTTCTCGTCTGTGTAAGCCGGAGACAGAGGTAGCGAATCTGCTAGAGTTGGGTTAGTTGGGTCGCTGACGTCGAAAAGCGAAATCTGAGTCATAGACCAGTCCAATCCTAGTCCATCCTCACCTGGTCCAATACCAATTGTAAGCAGAGTGTTTTCATCCACAGGATGAATGTAAGTTGAGACTCCAGGAACTTCCAATTCTCCAAGAATTGTCGGATTGGTTGGGTCTGAAAGATCTATTACCCAGAGTGGGTCAATGGTCTCGAAGGTTACGAGATATCCTCTATCACCGATGAAGCGGGCACTCCAAATTGTCTCACCTGGAGCGATACCATCGACCTTGCCTACCTCATCGAGGCCGACCTGTCCATCGTGCTGAAGAACGGTCACTCCATTGGTTGGACCATCGAAGACTAGTTCTCCGGTTTCAGGATCGACTTCGTCAGTTAGCCACCATCGACCCCAAATATCCGATGTAGTTGCAATTCTGATTGAACCATCATATTCAGACATAGAGAATTGATCTTGGACGGTTCCATCTACACGTCCTGAGCCTAGGTAGCTGGTAGTTGTCGAATCTGAGATATCGAAGGCGTGGATATTTGTCGCATCATCAAAATCAGTGTTCTGCCAGAACCACCACCAATCATTAGCAGGTTCTGCTAGGATTAGCATATCTTGCGAGGCATACACGTGTACCCAAGACGAAGCTATGTGATCAACTTCCATCTCAACATCCGAATCCAATAATTGGAAAGTGATGATTGAAGTGAATCCCTTGGAGACACTGTCAGTACTGGCTGCGAATTCTGAACAATCCTGGGATGTTATCGGAAGGGAAGCAATGCCAGAGTCTGTCATTTCATACATCTGAGGAGCAAAGTCTGCTAGAGTTAGTCCATTGATTATATCCTGATTATGTTGGATTGTCTCTTGCAGGTGGAATTGCCATGCAGCGATTCTATCATCTTCATTTTCAATTTCCCAATATTCGCTAGGTAGGTCTACCCAGTATCGTAGTCCATCGAAGTTAGCATAGTTGTGAGTGACCGAGCGGACTGTACCATCAACCATTCGTGCGGTGTGGTAATATCCCTCAATGTACAACTCACGATCTACTTCTGGAGAGGTTCTGTCGGAAATATCGACAATTGTGTACTTCACTAGGTTCTGAGTGCGGTAATATGTCCATGACTCCTTTCCTTCACCCCATTGTACCTCCTCAATCAGAAGGTCGCGAAGAGGATGGTCTTCTGGAAGGTTCCAGGCATAAATCATCGAAGCGATGACGAGTTTATCGCCATCAATCATCATTTGCAGTGGGCTGCCCTCGATTTCCATTTCTGAGGTAAGGCCGATTTGACCAAATTCAGGTACGTCCATAATGACTAGGCTTTGGCCGTTCAGCATGTATATGTGGAATCCATCTGTCTTGAGGAAGTCAGCCTCATCAACACCAGCTTCCTGATTATTTGTTCCTGAGAATTCTCCTTCTCGAGATGTTGAGGCTGAATTTGAACCTGATTTTGATCCGCCATCATCTCCCGCTGACTCTGCTACAGCAACGTCTCCGTCAAACATAACATCGCCACCTCTCCACATCCAAGGCCCACCTATCCAGTGGTAGTAGGATTCCTGATCTAATCGAACTAACATCTCATCGAATAGCGAACCCTTTAGGTCAAGCAACAAGGCATCACATTCGTCATATGTCTGCAAAGTTGGTTGGGTTCGAGTTCTATCTGGAAGATCTAATTGTGGATAATCTTCTACGATAATTTCGATTGTTCTATCTAATTCATTTTCAATGTCTTCAACTGCACCGAGGCATCCAGATGTCAGCATCATTGCGAGCACGAGCATGGCAGCGTTTCGTTGCATCATGTAAAATCCGAATTGAGTTTTAGATATCAAACGGTTGGTTCAATGATTTGACAAATCAATAATCAAAAGATGGACCTAACTTATTCGGAAGACCGAGATTCAACTCATTTGATGGGGCTGGATCATCTGTATCATCCTCATCAATTTCCTGGGCTTTCGTCTCTTCAGCTACGCCCACCTCCAATACAGAGGCTAGGCCTCCTGCGCCGACCATGAAAATCAGCGCAGCAAAATGCATGTCCGCGTTATAGGTCATCAAACCGACTACAATGTGGTCTAAGACTTAAGCAACTTCCATTCCTGCATCAATGACAATTCACCCCTATTCGTAGGACTGCGGACCAGTGGGAAATTGGTTTCCGGAATGCGGAGTAGTAAGCCGAAATCCCACTAACCGGCAGCCTCGGACCTAGCAAGTTCTCTACTGCTGGATAGTGTCTCTAATCCGACTGAAGATAGACGCCAATTTGGCCTTCGAGATTCGCTTGCTGGCTCGACTAACTCTGCGGTCTTCAGTTCACTTAGGTGATGACTGAGTAGTTGACGGGAAATCTGTAACTTAGTTTGAATATCACTTCCCTTCAAGCCAATTTGGCCTGAGTCTGCCAAGATCTCAAGAATCGCCAATCGTGTTCCCCCAATTGGGTTGCGAATTCGGCTCAGCTCTTCTTTACTGAGACTGGAGATTGCGTAGCGTCGGAGTTTTCCATCTCTCCAAGAAATGACTTCACCTTGTCCTTCTAGAGTGTGGAGATGGTATGCTGTGACGCCATTTGCTAGACCCAATGCATCTCGAAGAGCGGAGAAATGAATACCTGCATTTGCTTCCAAATAACCTAAGATTCTACCACGTGTAAGCATATCATCGCGATTTGCTTTCATCCTCGCAAGCAAAGGGGTTGCAAGAGCAATTAGAACAGTAACTCGCATCGCTTCGAAGAGAATGGAGCCGACTGCAAGAGAACCAAGAGCAGCCCCTCCTCCTGCAACTAGACCCGTTGGAAGGTTATCGGAAGAATCCGATTTTTCCTCCTCTTCACCACCTTTCCTGGTTTCCACTGGCTGATCGGCACCTGAATCATCGTCTGCAGAGGCAGGGGCAGCCTCTAATTCTGCGAAAGTATCCATTTCAGGCTCAATCAAATCGGCTTCCGGCGCCTCATTTAGCATCCATCCGCCGGCTACGATTGCAAGTACCGCAAGCAGTGTGTAAGCCCTAACTGCGGATACCCCGTCCATACCTTTTCGTAGGCTGGGGAGAATAAGAGGCGCTTGGTTAGATGATTTGACATTCCGGAGCGGCTTTCAATAAGGGGGACCGCTCTCAGGAGGTTGTCGAGATGAGCGAAGCAGATGAGACTCAACCTGACGCTGATGAGCAGCGCGAGGAAGCAATGCTCACAGCCGCGCGTTCGGTTGTCCGAACCTGCATGCAGGTGAGACAAGTAGAATCTGTGTTAATAATCACAGACCCGGAGTCGTCAGAAATTGGTAGAGCGCTCTACGAAGCTACCGCGATGGTAACTGATAGGGTCCTAATGATGATGATGCCACCAAGTCATAGAGAGGGGAATGAACCTCCAAATTCGGTTGCTGACTTAATGCGTCGTCAGGATGTTGTCCTTATGGCAACCAAACACTCGCTTACCCATACAAGAGCGAGGGCGAATGCTTCTCGTGAGAATGTTAGAATCGCTTCCCTTCCAGGTATAGATGCAGAGACTTTTGCAAATGGTGGTATGACTGCTGATTACAATGCTTTACAGAAGGAAATTTCTGGTCTCAATTCGATACTTCGTAGAAGGCGAGATGTCCACGTTACAAGTGAGGCTGGTACTGATCTAAAATTCACTACTGGAAGCCGATGGATTTTGGAAGATAATGGAATTTGTAACAGACCAGGAGCAATTACAAATCTACCTGCCGGAAAGGTATTCGTTCTACCAAAGGAAGGTAGTGCAAATGGTAGAATCGTAATCGATGGTTCTTGGGAGGGTGAAAAATTGGAAAAACCAATTTCGATTTTGGTTGAAGAAGGAATCATCACAGACGTTAGTGGTGATGAAAAAGCCGAAGCCATTTGGAAACAAATGGAGGATATTCGCTCAGGGCTCAGACCATCAAAAGCAGCGATGGTGGGTAACTTTGCAGAATTTGGTTTTGGAATGAACCCCAGGGCGAAAATCATCGGCAATTCTTTGGAAGATTTAGTTTCAAGAGGTGCGATATACTTCGGTTTTGGAAATAATATGGCGCTTGGTGGAACTGTCAACGTTCCTCTTCACATCAGAGGAGTTTGCAGAAAAGCCACTGTAGCGCTGGAAGAAGTAGATCTTCTAGTCGAAGGCAAAGTGACCGCGAAGGTGAGATGATGCGCGCGGTACTTTGGTGCAATGGAGACACGCCAAACCCTGAGTTGGTCAGGAAATTACTCGATGATGCGACTTTGTTTGGGATTGATGGCGGGGCTGACAAAGCGATTGCAGCAGGATTTGAGGTATCTGAAGTTCTAGGCGACTTAGATTCAGTCGATATTGCTGGTTGGAACGGTAAGTCGACCCTACTATCAGATGATTTTTCGAATGACTTGGCAAAATCGTTTGTGCTAATGTCAGAAAGGGGGTTCACCGAAGTGGATGTTGTCGGAATTGACGGCGGTAGTTCCGACCATATCCTTGGAACATGGGCGGCTCTAACAGAGGCCCCTCTGGGTATCTCCATTCAATTACACCACTCTGGTGGAATAACTAAACGACTTCACCCTGATGATGGACCCCTTGATTTTGTCATACCAAAGGGAGATGAATTCTCCGTATTCGCATTAGAACCCTGTGAAAAAGTAAGCATCTCCGGGGCCCGTTGGAACCTGAATTCAGAACCATTGAATTTCTCAACTAAGGGTCTGCATAACCAATCATTAGGAGATGAAATCAGCATCAAAACCGATGGTATTCTAGCAATAATTTTCGGTTCCTGAGTCAATTCAAGACTCATCACTTGGATTTGGGTTCAGTGATAGTAACATTGCGATTGGACGAGTCCTAGGATCACTCTCCAATGCTAACTTCATAATTACAGCAAGAGGAACTCCCAGAATCATTCCCATAATCCCCCAAGCCCAGCCCCAGAAAGCGACTAGAATCAAGAGAACTATTGGCGACATGTCGAGTCGCTGACCCGCAAGTTGTGGCTCAACAAATTGACCCCATGCCACTTGGTTTCCAAATAGTGCTCCAAGGATTAGTAAGGCGGTTAAAGGCTCAAAGAGAATGAAGGAAATTATTGTTGGAGGAATGAAGGAAAGTGGTGCTCCAACGTATGGTACAAAGTCCAGAAGGAAAGTGATTGAGGCCCACATAAACCAACCTGGAATCCCCATATAACTGAGAATTAATGCTACGATTATGGCCTGACCAAAAGCCACAGAGGCTTTGGTTATCACGTAGGTATTGATCCCCTCACCTGCATTCTGGACAATTGAAGAAAATCTATCCATCTCATCAGGGTATGCTGCTTGGAGCCTTCTTGGAAGAGTTTCCGCTTCTACAATGATGAATATAAGGAAGATGAATACTGTAATCGTGCTTCCAGTAAAACCAGCCAATGTACCCATAAATTCGGTGGTAATTGTATTGATTCTTTCAACAGTAACCAATCCAGGAAGCGCACTTACATCGATTGAATAACCATAAATTGAAAGGTCGGAAAATCGTTCAATCTTCTCGGTTAATTTCTCTTCAAGTACCACAGCTTCTCCACTGAAATCTTGTAAGCTTTGATAGAGGATATTTCCAACCAAAAAGAACACTAAAACCACTCCTGTGGTTAGTATCCCATAAGCAGCCAATGGGTGACCATATTTTTCTTCTAACCATTGAGCAGGCGGGCGAATTAGGAAAAACAACAATACCGCCACTACCAAAGGTTGAATGATAGATTTTAGATGAATAATCGCTAGAATTGAGATGAAGAGAAGTATCGCTATATGACTCAGAGTACTAACTTCTACCGAACGCAATGACCTGATGTTTGCCGTGCTCATATGGGGTTGCGTAGGGTTAACCCCAAATCAACCTCACCCCAGAATCAATTTGCTAATTGTGAATAAATCTGAGAAAAATCTTCGGCGTTCTGTCCATATGTGAAATTTTTCAGAACTCTTTCGCGTCCTTTTATTCCACGAGTTTCAAGACCTTCTGGATTATCCAAAAGCCCGAGAATAGCACTTGACATTGAGTCTGTATCTGCCATGGTGAATAACGCTCCAACGGAATCATCGACCATTTCTGGTAATGGCCCATGATTTACTGTTGCAACAGGTGTTCCAGAGGCCATTGCCTCGAGTGGTATCAAACCCTGACCTTCGTAATAGGAAGGATATACGATAAGATCCGCATTACGAAATTCTTCCGCTAATTTGTCGAAAGGCATTCCTGAGTCAATTCGTACGCAAGAAGAAATCCCTAGGCGTTTGGCCTGTTTGAACAGTCTCTTTTTCAGACTGCCTCGACCTACGATTAGCAATTTTGTTTCCGGGTTTTTTTGGTTTACTTGAGCAAAGGCTCGCAATAGAGAACCGTATCCTTTGCGAGCCGCTAATCGGCCTACTGCAAGGATTTGATTGGTTTCTGTGTCCTTTGCTTCCCCGCTTGGGTGAAACATCTCTGTATCTACTCCCCAATGAATCACCTGACAGTTCCAGTCAGCAGGAGGGGAATACCTCTCTAGGAAGTCTTCCTTAGTGGCATGAGAATTTGCCACACAGACATCTGAACCGTTAACTGCAGCTCGCTCGTATTTGGAGTAATGACCAGCAGTCAGCAGAATTGCTAGGTCGTTTGGATTTGCCCATACCGCGGCTTCTTTCTGCTCGGCCGCGGTACGCAAACCATCTCTTTCACCAAGCCATGAACCATGAAGTGACGATACGATAGGAGCAACATTTTGTTTGCATTCCTTGAATTGTGATTCTGTCCAAGAAATCATTGGACAATGCAAATGAACCACGTCAACTGGATCTTGTGAATGCAATTTCTTTAGATCTGCAAGTGCATGCTTGCCGTACGATTTAGTAAATGCCATTGGAGCATATAGCCATTTGACTTCCCGAATATTCACTCCTTGCTGTTCAAGGGCTTTTCCGCCACCGTCTCGTGTAATCACCGTTATTCGATGTCCGAGCTCGACTAGTGCGGCTGAAAGGTGGTAAACTGTTGAACCCATACCACCCCATCTAGGAGGGTATTCTGCCGACAGCATAGCGATGTGCAGACCCATCTCGACCAACTACCGCTCAAGGGCTGCTCATTTCAAACGAATGGCCTTCATGTCGGTGGAGATTTCTCTAAATTATGCCTTTTTTTAGATGATTTCCAGTAGCCCTAGCGCCAGTATGATTCATAGCGGTCGGTTAGGTCGCAAAATTCGATTTAGATGTCTGAAGCACTCCCTGTTCATGTTACTGTGGTAATCCCAACTCGTAACGAAGAAGCGGCCATCGTAGATACGATTCGCTCTGTTCCTAACGATGGTTGGTGTGAGAAGCTAGACTTCCTGATTGTCGATGGCAACTCCACTGACAAAACCAGAGAGTTAGCGGAAGAAGAAGGTGCTAGCGTCTATCTCGAGCCCCGCAAGGGATACGGTCGCGCATACAAAACAGGATTTGCCATGGCACCCGGTGATGTGATTGTCACAATGGATGCAGATTGTACCTATCCTGGAGAAGAAGTTCCAGATTTAGTTCGTAAACTAATGCAAGAGGATTTGCAATGGATTACCTGTGATAGGCTTCGAAGAGCCGAAGAAGGCGCTATGCCCGGATTACATGGCTTTGGAAATTGGGTATTATCTACCACTGCGAAGATCCTCTATTGGTATGGAGTGCATGATTCTCAGAGTGGAATGTGGGTATTCCGCAAGTCAATTTTCGAGGACGAGAGAGTTCGACCTCGCCACGATGGAATGCCTCTTTCACAGGAATTCAAAATTCGTGCTCGCCGTTACCTCGGAAAGAAAAATACCGCAGAAGTCAGTGTTCCTTACCGGCCAAGAGTTGGAGAGGCTGAGATCAATACTTGGGGAGATGGTTTGCTCAACCTTCGATTCCTCTTCACACATCGCCTAGGTCTGACCCGGCAGGTTACTCCTTGGGGACCAGAGTAAAATCGACTCAATGGGTACCCTATGATTCAACTGAGTTCGGCTCAGTCGCTGTCGAATTCGTCATCTAGTTCTCTAGGGTCAAAGGTCGACCATGACTCAATCATCTCTAAGTCTCGGCGTATTGCTTCATTCCTTCGCTTCTGATAGGCCATTCCGAGTAAGATGAAGACCACCACTACGGCAATGAGGTACGGAAGTCCACTACCCGCTAGCCAAGAAATTAACGAGGTAGTTTGGGGTTCCTCAACTGAGATAGTTTCTATCAAGGCAGGACTGGTAAACTCACCATCTATTGCCCAAACCTCGACATTAACCCAGCCCTCTTCTTCGATTAGCCAAGTACCGACGTAGGTCCAAATTCCATCTCCGGCGACATCATCGCCTCGCGTTCCATCGTCTTGGAAAATTAAAATGAGTTGCGAACCACTAATTTTCATCACTCCAGTAACTGACTGAGTCGTTCCATCAGCGTCTTCAAGATTGACTGTAATTTTCATAGGAGTAGGATTGTCCATCTCGATCTGATTTGGTACAATCATCATTTGACTTAGAATCGGCGAAGATGCCCCAATAGTCAGATTTACCGATGTGGTCGAAGACGCTCCCCTTGAGTCTTTGACTAGCAGATCAATTCGAATAGGGCCTGGAGTAAATTCAACTTCGAGAATTTCCCTACTACCAATTGTTTGGCCGTCCCCTGTGGCCCATTGATAGAGAACAATATCATCATCGTAATCAAATGATTGAGAGCCATCTAGAGTAATCGTCGAACCTGGAGGGATGTATTGACCATCGAGCAATCCATCGATTATTGCAACTGGTCCGGTCTGCATCACAAATAGAGTCTGAGTGTGAGTACGTACCCTGTCTGTTGAATCCCTTAGTTCGAAAGTCAGTCGGTGTTCACCTGCTGGAAGATAGTCGTTATACCAGTATTCGTTCGTCTTATCCTTTAGGATTGGTTCAGCTAACAGGTCCGAGGTAACCGTGACTGTGAACTCATCTCCATCTGGGTCAAATGACTGTCTGAAATCGAATAAAACTGGAGCATTTGAATAGACTTCAACCTCAGGAACCGGAGAATCTAGGATAAGAACTGGAGCCGATTCCTCGACTCTTACAACTATCGATGAAGTTGCAACATCTGATGAGCCGTCATCGATAGTTAAGGTCACTGTGTGATACCCTTTTGGCAATCTAGAATCAATAACCCATCCACTTCCTATTGGCTCTAGCAATCTATCTGAAGTCCAAACTATACTTACCAAATCCTTGCTAGATGCGGCGGTTGGACTGCAGACGAAGCCACTTCCGTTGTTTGGTAAATCAATACAGGCCAAATCCCAGTCCCCGGAACCTGTGGCATCAAAGCGAACTATTTCGCTAGAATCTGTAAGCATCTGATCGGCTGGTTGAGCAATTACTGAAATCGGAGCAGAGTTGTTCACATTCACTTGTTCAATCACGGAATTCCATGTGCTGACGTGGCCTGGTCTGTCGTCACTAGTGTACATCGTGATCGTGTGTGAACCTTTAGTCAACCAACCTCGCCATTCTATTTCATCGTCTGGAGTTACTCCTGAGATAAGCAATCCATCAAGGTCACTCCAGAATTCAAAACGAACCTCATCACCTTCAGGATCAAACACCATTGAACCATCCAAAATCACGAGATTATCTGAGGTCTCACCGGCTCGGAATACGTCGAATTCAGGCTCTGGTATTTCGTTAAACAAATTTACATTAAAACTCCAAGTTACGTCTGGATTATTCCCGTCTGAGAGATAAATTGTCAAAGTAAACTGTGTTGGTGCACCTGGAAAATTGATGTCAAATATCATAGGGCAACCCTGATCTGTTGCAGTAGAAAAACCGTAATTTGTTTCTATCCAGCAGCTTAGTTGGTCGCCTTCTGGGTCACTACTTCCCTCCAGAGAAATTGTTGCATTCGCAGTCCGCCCAAGGTGCATTATTCCCCAAGACGAGATACCCGGAGAAGTAGAGACCGACAAGGAAGGAGGGCGATTGAAGAGCTCAATTGTTCGGGTTTCGCTAACACACTGATTTCCACTATCGCAAATTTCTAAGGTGACTTCCTGTTCACCATCAGATAGGCACCCGTCAATTGTCTCAGGTGGATTGTTGGCAACTAAGTATGAGCCATTATTCTCGGAGGGGAGGGTACCAAAGCAAGAGGAAAGCAAATCACCGTCTAAGGTACTAATCCATGTGTAGGTTAATTCATCATTATCTAAATCCCATGATTCCCTAGCGTCGAAAATAACTGAAGAACCACTTGGATATTCTGCCTCATCCTCAGGTGTTGACCAGATGATGAAGGGTGGTTGATTTGTCAACTCTAGCTGACAATATGCAACTAAATCATCATCCAAAGTCATCGAAGTAGAATCGTTGTGTACACCGTCATAATCACATCCAAGATGGACTATATTGTCTGTTGACCAGCCTTGAGATGGAAGCCATCGGCTTCCAACATAGGGCCCTAATGTGTCGAATCCATAATACGGCAGTGTGGATGAATAATCTGCTTCCCAAGAAGAAAACGAAAGGTTCACTTCAGCGTATGGTATATGCCTCAACAATTGATTTACCGCATGAACCTCAATGAACCACATGATGTCCAATATATTGTCAGAGGAGGTAAATGTTGGATCAGAAATGGGACTCGAGGATATCCAACGAACGTGGCTTGAAGATTCTAGATGGAATGTAGTTTCATGGCCAATTCCGGGAATAAAGCCGGAATCTGTAAAATTCACAAAACTTGATTCTACAGTTGGCTTGGAACCAGTAGCACAAGCTAAACCTAGGTTGTTGACTAGTAGTTCGGAATGGTCGACTATATCGAAACATGAACCATCATTACCTGAGATTATGCTGGTAGATAGGTAGGAGGTAATCGAATCGCCAGCACTCCAGTATACTCCGCGATTATCTCCAGATAGATCGAGGCCGTGAATTTCTGCATTTACATCTTGCAATTGAATCGCATAGCTGGATTGATTGAGATTTATTCTCATATCATCGATAATTACCAAACCATCCCTAGAAAGACCGCTATTGTCGATATCCAATGCAGGGCCACTTAATGGATCGTGGACCTCAACTGCAAGTAATTGTAGATCTATACTATCTCTAGCGACTATACCATACTGATCTCCATTCGAAATACATGTGAAGCAGGAGACATTCTTTCCACCGCTCATCACATCATTGGCTTCATCGAAAAATATCCCTGCTCCATTTTCAGGCTGACTAGAAGCAATCCCATTACCTGATGTAAGAACATGAGATAATTCGACATTGCTAGAGTCTCTTACCGATACTCCATGACCTGCGTTATCTAGGCTTCTGAGGATTGTAACCTGAGGATGGAATTCTCGGAAATCAGCGCCACTTGCTCCGTTATCAGATGTCCACCAATCTTGACCCATCGCTCCTCCCTTCCACAATAGAATTCCTGGTCCAGTGGAGTTAGTTACTACCAGATCGTTGATTATTGGAGCCCAATTAACGCTACGAAGGAATAATCCTGCTCTATCGTTAATTGGAGTATTTGCAAGTGGCTTACCATTGTTGTTTATCTCAAGCCCATTAATTATCGTTGAAGACCCGATTAAGTATCCTTTGAATCCGACAACTGGGTTATCTTCGATTAAGGCATTGTCAACAATAACGCCACTTGTATTGACTTCAAATGCAGAAAATGCTAGACCTGAGGTTTTCGCATTTACTCCACCTGTTCCGCGTATGGTAAGGTCCTCGAATACCGCATTTGCAGGTAGATTACTGAACTGACTGTGGTTATATTGCTCTACGAGAACACCACGATACATACTGTCCTCAATTACAACTCTTTGGAAGGTTGGCCGGGTAACCCAACCATCTGTGATATGTCGAACAAAGACACCATTATCTGAGCGCTGTATGTTTACATCGGTAATCAAAGGTCTTGAGTCTTCAACCCAAATACCGGTTCCAACGGCAAGGGTAGCCCCTGATATATTACTAATTTCTAGGTTTGAAAGTAAACCCCCTGAATTACCCCAATAATTCACAGCACGGGTGATTAATCCATCAGCAATCAGGCCGTCGAGCGTCGGCGCTGAATTGGCTCCCACAGAGAGCCCAATACCATATCTCCAACTGTTGGAGGTGCCGTGGACATCTTGACCTCCTCCATTGATCTCCAGATTATTGATTGTTGGAGTTGCTCCGTCAAATAAGTCTACAGCAACTCGATCGGCGTTTTCCACAGTAACGTCTGTTATTTGTGGATTTGAACCATATATCGTGATACCAAATTCTGCATCTGTTATTGTCAGATTTTCAATACTTGATCCTAGCCCTTGGCTAGATTGATTGAATCTGATACCATCGTGCTTACCAAGAATTGATTCTAGAATCACAGGGTCATTTTGCGTACCCTCAATCATGACCCTTCCATCTATGGTAAGACTCTCATCCGAACCAAGCTGAATTGTTGTTCCTTCCTGTATGATCAAAATATCTTGAGCGCCTACCAGATATCCATCTGGAAGGAGGACAGTTCCAGACCAAACTGTTGTGCTTTTACTATTTGCAGCATTAGCAGCAACAGGAAGACAGTAGGATACTACCAATAATCCAATGAGAAAAATTGCGAGGCCGGTTGACCTACCCTGCCTCGCGCGCATGAGTTGACCCGCTCGCTTCATTCGTTGTATTGTTTCCCCCCTGCTGGAAGTGATTAGCATCGACTACACAGCAGTGATAAACGAACATCCAACCCAAACCTCGAAGAGGTCATTGAATTGAGTACCGCATTTGTCCTCATCAAGACTAAGCCAATGAAGGAATCAGAGGTTTATAGAGCACTTTTGGAATTGGAAAATGTAGTCGAGACTCATGTTGTATACGGCGAATATGACCTTGCAGCTAGAATCGATTTCAAGGACGATAAGGAGATGTCAAGAATCCTTATCGGTGATTTTAGAAATATATCAGGTATTGAACAAACAGAGACATTGATTGCGGTGGAGGTTTGAATCATGGCGGTTGGATTTGTACTAATTACAACCGAGCCAGGAAGAGAAGTTGAGGTACGTGACAAGGTCGCTAAATTGGCTAATGTTAGCGGTCAGTGGATCGTTTTTGGAATAAATGATTTATTCGTTAAAGTCGAAGGCGATGATGATATCGAACTTACTCGGTGCATAATGAACGAAGTTCGGGCAATCGATGGAATTGCTGAAACTAAGACGCTAATTGGTGCAGAGATATAATCCAATGAATTAATTCTCGTCAAAGTGAGCGAGTTAATCTCAGTAATAATTCAGAAGCAGCGGATGGACACTCAGCCGATTTGAAACGACTAATCGCTTCTCTCCAGTGTGATAATCGCATATTTGGCTCAAGAACTCCCCTCCAATACCACCGCTGGGCCAGTAATCTTCGATGTGACGGGATTTCAGGTCGTAATTCAATTCCGATTGCATTATTGTGGGCGGTGACTAGCCAATCTGGATGAGAAGTTGAGGTTGCTTCAAGTGCTAGATGAATCGCAATTATTTTGTCAATTTGATCGGCTTCCGATTCGATATATTCCTTAGCCTCCTCCAAGGATCCCTCGGCTTTTGAAGTGATTAGAGTTCGCAGGTCAATCAAAGCCAATCGTGGATGATTCTCTCCCATTTGTGCTACTAAAGAGGAACGAACATTGGCTAAGGTTTCGACACTTCCTGATTCCACAGCCACCGCGTGTCTAAGCAAGTCTAGTGCTAGGCTAGCAGAAGCGATATCCGCATTAGGGAGTCTGGACAAATCTATCTCTTCAATTTGTGAACTTCGGACTTTGGTTTGCTGACCGGGTAACCTATCGTCGTGGGCTCTAACCAAGGAGGCTATTTTTGCCCTAACTACCTCTGCAGGAGGTAGTAGTTCAAACGCAGATTGTAGTAAATTTTCGGCCTCTTGTAAATCCCCCTGTTGCCTAGCAAGCCTCGCTTTCCTGATTAATTTCTGGGGACTTTCTGAGACTGAATCTATGTGTTCAGAGGCAATATTTGGCTCGCCCCTCTCAAAGGCGAGATCGATTGCTGTGAAGCGTAGGTTATCTTCATCGTTAATCTGAATTGCATCATCAATGAGCGCCGCCGCTGCTGCACTATCTTCGAGAGAAATTTTAGCAACACTTTCTACCAACCATTCTGTATCGAGTTCATCGCCAGAATTCAAACGATGATGAGCCTCGATTCTTCGAGCTCTATTTCCTTCTCTTTTAGACCAGATACCCGCTGCCTTTGTATGTAATTCTCGTGCGATTTTTTCATCAACTGTTGCTCTTCGAACATTTCGAATCAGATGATGTGGCTCTACCAGACTTTGCATCCATCTGAGAACGGCCGAGTCATCCAATTCAGCAATACCATCGGCAACAGATAATTCCTCAACAGACAACGGTAATGGTGAGAGACTTAGTTCGTCCAAGGTACCAAGACCCTCGTCAGTTAACCTCCTCAGAACTGTTCTTTGAACAAAGTCTTGTACTGCCTGCCCTTCTTCTGGAATCTCTTCATCAGGAGACCATAGATGTAGTGCTAATGGATGCCCCCCCAATGCTTCAGCAACCTGTTTTGCGGATTCATTGCCGATTGATTTTGGCAATAATTCGACAGCATCAGAGGTGTCCAATCCATGGATTCTGATTTCTTCAAAATTAGACAATGTTCCGAATGGGCTTGGTGCGCGGATCGATGCGAGAACTCCTGTGGAAGTTTCTGAACAAGCAGATAGTAGCGATTTCACTGAACTCAAATGACGAGGATGCAACTCCTGGACTTCATCAAGAAATAATGCGGTTTTATTGCCACTTGCAGCAGATGAAATTGCTACGGGGTCTCGAGGTGATTGTTTGCCTAGCCACATTGAACCAATTGCAAATGCGTCGGTGTCAGAGTTACATGTGGCCCATCGAATTTTGAATCCACGCTCCATCAATAACTCTGCAAGGGAGCGTGAAAGGCTAGTTTTTCCGATTCCTGGAAGACCGGTTAATTGCAAATTTTCACCTGCCAAAATTTTTGTCAATAAACTCTCCAATTCATCATCTCTGCCTTGTATTTGAATTTGATTTGGAATAGGCCCTACAGCAAGACTTTCGGATTTTTCAGGTATTTGTTCTTCGGACAAAAGTTCGGCCCTTTGCCTTCCAGTATCTGTCAGATGTACAACGGTACGACGGCGAGGTCCTCCGCCGATAACATGGGCAGAGCGAGTAGAAATCAAGCCAGAAGATTCCAACTCCTTCAAGGGATTATGGATTGCTGAGCGAACTAGTCCTAGGTGTTCAGCAAGACCCGGAAGAGAGAGACCTCTAGGGGCGTCCCAAGCACTCTCTACTTCGACTCCGAAATCGGCCAAGCGAAGCAAAAGACGCCGCTGTGTCTCGCTCAGCATGTATCTTCAGCGAGGCCATCAGTTCATGGGCATTGACCTTTACCGAGTCATGCCCATGGCAGTCAATCCAGCCTCTCTCGACCTCCCGCGCAAGTCCGGAGTCTATCTGTTTAAGCGGGCTGACGGACGAGTTCAGTACGTTGGTAAGGCCACAAATCTACGTTCACGAGTGGGGTCTTATTTTGCGGCGAAACAGAAAAGAGAAAAGGTACCAAAATTAGTTGCAGAATCCGATGATGTAGAATATATCGTAACACAGAGTCCTTCTGAAGCTTTAATTCTCGAAAGGCAACTAATCAGAAAACATAAACCTCGATACAACTCTATGTTAATGGACGACAAATCATACCCGTTTATCGCATTCACTGGGCATGAACATCCCAGGGTAATCTACACACGCCATCCTCCAAAAAACTCTCAGCGTTGGGGACCATTTCCCGATGCTGGTGCTGCAAAAAAGGTAATTCGGCTAATTCGATCACAATTTGGTATCCGTGATTGCCCAGAATTGTTGCCTAGCGGATGCCTTGCAATGCATATTGGACTCTGCCACGGGCCATGTATAGAGCCTGAAGGATATGACCAACAGGTTAGAGCCGCTAGTAGTGTACTTGATGGGGATGCAGGCGTACTAATCGAGGCATTACAAGAGGAAATGGATAGGGCATCTGCTGAACTCGATTACGAAACTGCGGCTCAAAAGAGAGATCTGATCCAAGCGGTAAATACTACCTTATCTCAGCAAGTTATTCATTCAAGATTTTATCAGGACTGCGATGCTGTTGGGTTTTCTTCTGTTGGTGAAGTTGCAGTTGTTTTGATTCTACACGCTAAAGACGGGGTAATTCAGGGACAAGTGAGCTATCCAGTCCTCCACCGCGGAGATATCGTAGCATCCGTATCACTAGTTTTGTCAGAACATTATGCTAATCGTAGACCTCCTAAGACCTTGCTAGTACCTGCTCCCCTAACCGATTCAATGAATGATTGGCTGAGCGAGAGAAGAGGAAAGAGGGTGACAGTACGCAATCCCCAGCGGGGTGAACTGACGAAGTTGCGAGCAATGGCAGATGCTAATGCCGAGATTCAAGCTACTCGCCAGTCAACCAAGAGATCGGGTAACTTGGAACAGATAGCAGCAGACCAGGCGGCAAAGGTGCACGGATTTGACTCATTGGACCATATTGTATGCTTCGATATGGCTCAAATACAGGGTAAAGAAAGAGTTGGGGCGGCCGTGGTTTTGCGAAATGGTAGGCCATCGAAAAAAGAATACAGAACATACCGAGTGAAAACCGATGCTGCAGATGATTTGAGAATGATGCAGGAAGTTGTTGAAAGATGGTTGAAGCGACAACAAGAATGGCCTGATTTATTGTTACTAGATGGCGGAGAAACTCATCTTAAACACATTCATGCGATGCTAAAATCCCATGGTTTAGGTGACCGTTTTCCGATTGCAGCACTTGCAAAGAAAGAAGAAACACTTTGGCGTCTAGATGTCGATGCGGTAAAATTAGACAGAAAGTCAAGAGTCTTAGTTTATGCTCGTGATGAGGCGCATAGATTTGTCAATACCTACCATAGAAAACGTCGTTCAAAAGGTGGTTTGAAGAGCCCACTGGAAGAAGTTGAAGGTCTCGGGGCAAAGAAAATTCAGTCTCTACTACGTCATTTTGGAGGAATGAAGGGTATAGAACATGCAACGGAAGCGCAATTAGCCGCTACTCCGGGGATTGGTAGAGCCTTGGCACATCGAATATACACCCACCTTCATGGATGACTATTCTGGATTATCTTGATCCCACCAGTTAGAGGATTCAGTCTCGAAATCTTCGGTGTTTTCAATAGCTAATTTTTCCTCTAAATCTCCCAATTGGGCGGCTAATTCCAGTTCTAACATTTTCTCTTCAATTGCTTCTTTTTCACTTTTGGAAGCAGCCTTCCGGGCCTTTCTTCGTCGTCGCCATCGACTGATGGCTAGACCTAAGAATACAAGAATCACCAAAATGTATTGAGCAACCTCACCAAGAATGAAGATATAACTCACCTCAATACTCCAAGATATAGTATCATGTTGACGATAACATTGTGGCCAATTTTCCGCCTCTGGGCAAACAGGAGTTCGATAGCTCAGAACCTGTTTGCCATCAATTACCTCAACATAACCAAGCCCTTTTTCACTTTCAAATTCGAGTAATCGAATTGAATCTGGCATTGTAATTTCTAATCTAGCGGAACTTTTGATTAAGCCCCATAGAGTATTTTCCATTATCGGTGGGACAACTGAATAGAATATTGCGCTCTCAGAACTAACTCCGAAATCGGAGAATTGAAGCCCTAGATCTGCAAATGCAGAGGCCAGAGGATTGGCTTCAACTGATGCAGGAGCGAAACTAATCTTGACTTCGTCTTCAACGCCAGGAATGAGAGCGACGGTTAACGATGAGGTTGATACTCTAACACCTATCTCTATTGGGTTAGTATCACTAACTTCCATATTCAAAGGCATTGTCATTGAAGGTATCTCTAATGCAATTGGTAGCGGTTTTATTTCCAAATTTGAATTGAGTGTTTCCGATCCAATAATCAAATCCTGAGAGCCAATTTTCTCAATTTCCTCGAATGCTTTTTCCACCTCATCCATGAGTGCATCGGATAAACCGATTAAGCCAGAATTCGAAACCTCAAGATTGTAATCTCCACTCGATAATGGAATTGTTGCCTGAAGATCTGAACCTTCCAATAAGCCCCCAGATCTTCTATCTCCAATTGCAATTATTCTACGAATTATATCGGCAGGAATTGGACTAATTTCCATGTTTTCCTCTTCTAGGTTGACTCCGAGGCGGTATATCTCAAGGGTAACTTCGGCGGTAAATTCAAACTCGATAGCAGATTTTGCCTCCCTTATTGCCATCCTTTCTATTTCCAAATCTACATCCATAGAAACACAGGTTTCTTGCTGTGAGCCGCAAATTAAATCCTCACTATCATCGGTGCACTCAGTGGAATCACTGACTCCTCCTCGGCCACTCTCTAGACAAATTGCATGCTGCCAATCATATGGCCTAGAACCGCTTATACCCAGGTTTTCATTTGAATTAGAATTAGAATGAAATTCTAAGATTTCTGTATCAGACCCGGCTAGGTCCAACCATTCGGGTAACAGCACATACATACTAGTGTCAGTGGTCGGAAAGTTTTCTGGTAATCCATCGTTGAGGAAAGAGGTGTCTACCTGTAATTCTAATTCCAATACACTCATTATTGAGGCCAAATCTTCATCAGTTAAAATCGATAAATCTAGACTTGAGACATCTCCTTCTGCATGCTGAATTAACTGATTGACGATATTTGATACCTGCATTTCAGACGGAATAGTACCAGTCTGTAAAATCACGGGATAGGTACTTGCCATAGCTCCCGGATTTTCCAAACAATATCTGTAGGCCAAATTTTCTTCACAGGTTGTACCTGGTGTATGAATGAAATCTAATCCACCCGATTCATCTGCAGTAGCAAAAAATGGGGTTTGGAATAAAACATCAACCCCGAGATTATTAGTAAATGATTCAGAAAGAGACTCTATTGGAAAAGAGGTTAACATATCAAAAACGTCAATATCCAATTCGGAATCAAACATTCTTATGCCATCAGAAGTGATAGAGTCCAATTTAATCGTTGAACTTTCAAGATTAAGCCCCCAATCAGCAAGAACATCGGCATCAAGATGATGAACATAGATATTCAGATAAATTCGACTATTCATCTGATCTCTAAGATCAACATAAACCTCCAATCGTACGGGCGGACCTGCTTGACTTTGCCAATCAGGGGGAGAACTCCCACTATCGAGAGTTGCTATCAAGTTGACCAAAGTTGGCTCTGAAAATGGGGAGCCTGCAAGGTTGTTAATGGAAACCCTTGCTCCTGTTTTTGCTTGGTCACTTTGGTCTAGTGGGAATATTTCTGCCGGCGAATTAACTGAAGAAACTGTGGCAAATGACGGAGGAATCATAACGTATTCTAGATAATGTCCGGAAGATGCGACTGTAGTAAAATTGGAAATCACCTCGCCCCCCATTAGCATTAATCCCTGCATCATTCTATCCACATCTCCGGTATTAGAGTCCATACCGATATTTGTTGGATCGATGATTAGAGATAATGCAGATCGCAAACAGATGGGAGGATAGAATGGATCGTTGTCTCTGTCTAATTCTTCATCGACTGAATCGATATCTGGATTAATTGTACAAGCCGCTTCTTCCCTCGAAAAGAAAGTAATTTCAGATGTTGGTTGAATCGGGCCAATCGTTGCCCCAGGGAAATTTTCGTCTATAATTTCTTGAATTAAGTCTTCAACATAATCAATCATTTTGTCTTCTACAGATGACCCACTTCTAACTAAATCACGATAGTTTCTGATGTAATCTGCTGGGATTCCATCTGATGTTGTGCTATCTCCTTCTAAGTCAATATCAACAAGTCCCAATTCATCTCTTGGTAGCTCATAGATTCCAAATTCTATACTCATCTCGATAGTTGAAGCGGTTTCCATAACCATTCGAACCTGTCCTTCAACCCATTCATCAGTAACTGTTGCATCTAGGCCAGAATCATAGTCGTCGCAGATTCCATTTCCACTATTCCAAGTTGAACATATATCGTTGATTACTTCTGCATCGCCCGGTGGTGGAGCGGCGGCTACTGTCTGCACCATCAGTAGCAGGACCAAGGCGACTGCCGCGCGGCACATGCCGCGCGTATGAGCGGCCATATACCATAAGTCTGAATCCGGCATGCATCGTCAGAGAAGCGATGCATGAGCATGACCCGCATGGCCGACTACGTGAATTCGTCGGCCAATTGATTCAGCAGAACGGTGCTGATTCTTCTTTGTTGGACACTCTTCCTAAGCGATGGGAAAAATTTGCAGATGTCGTCCTAATGCCTCGTACGGCCTTTACGGATGAGGGCTGGAATGATGTACGTGGACCAGAATTATGGTCTGCAATTGCATCTGCCCTAAAGGTAAAACGGGTAGGAATAATTGGTGAAATCGTTGGAGAAAAACGTGAATCCACTGTCAAGCTTCTTCACGGTGAAAATGATTGGGTGGTTCGAAGAGAAAATGGAATTGATTATGGATACAATTTCACTCAGTGTATGTTCTCCGCTGGAAACGTCAATGAGCGCCGTAGAATGGGTGAGGTTGGAGGAATCGAAGAAACCGTTGTCGATTTATTTTCAGGAATTGGATACTATACTCTTCCAATGCTAGTTAATTCGCAAGTAAATCATGTTCATTGTTGCGAATGGAACCCAAATGCCATAAGGGCATTAAAGTGGTCATTAGATCGTAACAATGTCGCCAATAGATGTACTATTCATGAAGGTGATAATCGTTTGACTGCACCGAATTTATCAGGCCAAGCGGATAGAGTAATCCTTGGATTATTACCTACCGCAGAAGGTGGATTTGAATTGGCTATTAACTGCCTTAAGAAAATTGGAGGATGCCTTCACATCCATGGAATAGCACCGGCCTCTGATCACGATTCTTGGGTCGATGAAATAATCACCAAATTATCAAATTTAAATCACGATTTTTCAATTTCCGAAAGTTCTAGAGTTCGAATAAAATCCTACGCGCCTCATTGGGATCATCTTGTGCTTGATGTGGATTTGAGCCCTCGCGTGTGATGCTTCGCAGAAGCATCAGTCTCATTTGCTAGACACAAGTCGGAGAACTGATGGGCGAGGAGTGCTGTGGCCATGATCATTCCAAAGAACATGTCCTTGAAGCCACTATAATCGAAGACATCAACGAAAATGGCTTTAGCCTCTCCGGTAAATTTGAGGGCGTAGATTCACGTTATCTTCTGGGCGGAGGAGTTGCGGTTGTTGCTATCGTTTTGATGCTCATTATTTCCACACTTTGGACTGCAGCAGGACCGTCTATCGCCGGAGGAGAAGATGATGATTGGTGGAATACCCCAGTCAACGAACGCCACAAAATGGACCTCAATATGACGGGCCTGCGCAGTCAATTGCCAGAAGCAGGCCCTTACACTTGGAGTGGCCCTACTGAACACTTCGTCGAAGTCGATTTACCTCCAAGTGAGCAAGATGTAGGATATCCCGGACCGGCTCTAATGCACATAGCATTGTGGATGCCGGATGTAGAACCTGGAACCAAAGTTCCAGTAATTGCAACTATCCATCCCTACTACGACTTTGGGGGAGAAGGAGTAGCAGGTGACGACTCGAACCCGAATACAATTCCTGACGCAGGAGTCGGTGCTTGGGTGTTAGACCAATTCGTACCTCATGGCTACGCCCTAGCTCAAGTCTCAACTTTCGGAACTGGGAAATCAACACATTGCCAAGACGTCAAAGGCTTAGGTGAACAAATAGGAATTCAAGCCGCAGTGCATTGGTTGGGTGAGCAGAATTGGTCAAATGGAAATGTTGGATTAATGGGTAAGTCCTATGCTGGAACAACAAATTGGGAAGCCGCCCAAAACCCATCTCCACATCTGAAGACAATCGTTCCTATTTCTGGCTCTATAGGTGTCCAGCAGATGTTCTACCGCAACGGATCATCGGAGGCTAGGGCGATGCTCTACGATGTTCTGTATGAAGGTGCAACTGCTGACGCAACCGAGGAGGATATGCGAATGTGTAGCGACGACGCGATTGGGCCAGTTAGCCCCTTCACAACATGGCTTGGAGCAGGTTTTGGCGGTGACGAGTGGAACGATTATTGGGATGAGAGATATCATCTTCAGGATGTGCTTGACAATTACAACGGTAGCGTATACATCGTCTGGGGAATGCAGGATTGGAATGTCGATCCATACCATGCTTTCCCTACCCACGAACTGCTTCGTCAACAGGGTATAAACGTTCGAACTATCGCAGGACAGTGGGCGCACAATTACCCCGACCAGCCGGACAGACATTCAGAAGTTACGAGTGGATATGGAGCAGAGGCCTATCCAAACATGACGCGTTTTGATTGGGCGGTTGAGTTATTCCCATGGTTCGAATATTATCTGAAGGGAATTGGAGATGAACCTGAGTCATATGTACAAATACAACGAAATGACGGGCGTTGGCATATCGAAGAAACATGGCCGCCTGAAGACATCTCAATAATGCAAGTGCCTGGCGATGGAGGTAGCCAAAGAGTGTCTTCTACTTCAGGTGGATTCGAAATAACCCTAGAAATTTCTGATGGGCCAATACATATCTCAGGACTTCCCACTCTGCACACTGACGTTGGTACTGGATTGTGCAATGGTGGCCAATTATTTGTTACTATGAAAGATGGAGAATCAGGTCTACGGCTAGGACACGCTACCATGGATGTAAGATATCGAGATGGGGGTTATGATTCGAAGCCTACTGCTTCTCTTTCGAGTTATAGAATGCTAATGGAATTCAATCCCATGGATGTGATTGTTCCTTCTGGCATTCTCACTCTACAATTCTCAGAAAGTGGAGAGGACTACATTCCATCCCCATGTGCAGTTAACGGCCTATTAGTCAACTCATTCGACCTTGGTCTGCCTCTAATTGACAGATGGGGAGAGCACGAGGCTTGGTTCGATGTCCCTCCATGGTGGGAAGTTCAGGAGATGTAAGTATGCGAGTACTCGCATTCGAGGACTCCTATGACATAGAGAAGATTCTCGTAGAGGGTGGAGTAGACCTAAGTGATTGGGAAATATTGCAATATTGGAACACAATGGATTGTTTCGAACGGATTGAGAAATTCCAACCAGACTTACTTCTTCTTGACCACTACATCCCTCCGGTAAAGGGTCTAGAAGTTCTCCGCAGTTTGCTTGAATTGGTATCTTCCAAGAAGATACAAAGGCCGAAGTTGATTCTAGGAATTAGTAGTTCAAGCTCGGCAAATGAGGAGATGGAATCAGCGGGAGCAGATGGTTCCATAGCTAAGTTTCAACTTGCAAATCATGAGGTGTGGAACTTATGAAAGTCCACACTCGGCTAATGCAACAGAGTGATGTTGAAAAAGTTGTTTCAATTTACAATCTCATAATCGAAGAACGCATAGCTACATTCAATGTCGAACTTATTGATTCTAAATCAGCTGAGTTATGGAATGATGAAGGCATAGTATTAGTCGCGGAGTTTGAGAACGAAGTTGTTGGATTTGTAAGATCTTATCCTTACAGCAGTAGATCTTGTTATCATGGAATTTCCGAGTTTTCTATCTACATTCAAAAATCAGCAAGGAGATTTGGTGTAGGAGATTTGTTGATGGAAAGGTTCCTTGAATTACTTGGAAAGGAGGGAAAATGGAAAGTTCTCTCCAGAGTATTTCCTGAAAATACTCCTTCTCTGATTTTACTGAGAAAACATGGTTTTCGTGAGGCTGGTAAACTTCTCAGACACGCTTCTCTTGATGGAGTTTGGAGAGATGTGGTAATTGTTGAGAGACTTCTTGGACCAGCGGAGGAAGATGTATGATTCCTATTTGGTTGCACGAGGCGGCTAGTCGTTACAACAGCCAATCATTAGCAAACCGAGACGCCTATGCTGCAGTACTATTGATGCCGATCCAAAACCTAGCTACTATTCTTGACTGGACATTCCAATCATTACCGGACGAAATTCTAGTAGGGATGGACCCTGACCACCATCTGGAAAATCCGAAAGAAGTCGTTGAAAGATACGCTGGAGCGGATCAGGAGAACGGATTGTTCGCCGGACAGGGATATCTGCTTGGAGAACCTCACCTAGTTAACCGGGGAGATTCATTTGAGGTTCACCACGTTCCTGAGGAATGGATGGATGGGTTGTTCTCGACTGATAGAGGGTCACGTGGAAGTAGATTCACCCATTGGTTACACACCCATCCGAATGCACCTGCGATTCCAAGTGGAGCAGATGCAGATGCTGCTCAATGGACCGAAGGCGCTGATATGATTCTTGGAATCAGATTCTCACCAGAAGGGTATCTTCCTTGGTTCGATGATGTTGATGGAGTAAGAAGACCATTGAGGGATTTGGATGATAGCGGAGCTTTGGGAAGAGCCAAGACTGGACATCTTATTCATGGCCTTGATTTAATCTGCTTCCATCGAACCGGGCTTGGCGTCAATCTTGTGATTACTGACGCTGGAGGATACGCTATTGAGTAATCTCGTTAATCTCGGAACAAATGGTCACGATAGTAGGATAATTCCTCTATACTACCTCTGATATCATCAAGAGCCCTGTGTCCTGAATTCTTTCGCCACTTTTCTACATCCGGATACCAAGCCCTTGCAAGAATCTTGATACTAGTCACATCTACGCTTCGATAATGGAAGAAATCGTGTAATTCTGGCATATATTTCCGCAAGAATCGTCGATCTTGTCCAATAGTGTTCCCACATAATGGAGACTGCCTTGGAGAACAATATTGTTTCAAAAATTCAAGAGTTTCAAGTTCTGCTTTCTCCATCGAAACACCTTCTGATTCAATCCTTGATAACAGGCCGTTCTCGGTGTGGTGTTTTACATTCCAATCATCCATTTTTGCTAATTCTTCTTTTCCAACATCGATGGCAAAGCTGGGACCTTCAGCTACTATCGAAAGATCGGGTTCTGTGACAATTGTTGCAATCTCAATAATCGTATTTTCATCAGGGTAAAGACCGGTCATCTCAAGATCAATCCAAACCAATCTACTTTCGGCCATATTGTAACCTCACCATTTACTCCTAGGTTCACCCATTCAAAAATCTCTTTTCCTTTGGACTTGAAAATAATAGCCATAACAATCCTACCGAAATCTGAATTAGTCCGGTTACTAGCAAAGTTTCCCGTAAAGAAAGAAGATCCTCTTCGATAATGTACCCGGCGGATATTGTAGATATACCCATCACCAATGTAATGATGAGATTATCAGTTCCAGCAACCCTACCCATCCATTCATTGTCAGTTCTGCGCTGAAGTAAAGTTGTACTGAATACCCAAGAAATTCCGCTACAAGCATGGCTGAAGAATACCAAAACAAGGGTAATCATTCCCCATTCTAAATATGAAATTCCTGTGTAGAAAATTCCAGCACCGCCCAAGGATATACCGATGATGTATGGAGTATATCGTTGAACTGTCATTAGAGTTCTAGTGACTATTGGACCAAATCCACTTCCAAAACCTCTAGCCATATATAGAACACCGATTCCAGCTGCGCCTGTGGAAATTTCTCCCAAAGTTGAATCCATTCCAATCAAGATAAGTAAGAAAATTTGGGCTCCACCTCCGGTCGCCCATAAGCCCTTAGCCAAAACAATTCTACTGATTTCTGGTCTTTTGATAATAAAACCCCATCCAGAAAAAATTTCTCTGAACATCGCCGAAAGTCCTCCTGTTTTCTTTTCACTAGGATCAGGTCCACCATGAGGTAGCGTTGATATTACAACCGCAGCGATAAGGAAGGTAACTGAATCAATAATTAGACCTGTTTCCCAACCATATTCAGAAATTAAAAATCCTGCAATTCCAGCTCCAATACCCATTGATGCGGACCAACCTCCAGAAACTAGAGCATTAGCAGTCAGGAGTTCCTCTTCATCACAAATTGTTGGTAAATATGCAGTTCCTGCGGGGTCGTAAATGGCTCGTCCAACTACTAACAAGACAGTTAATGCATAAACGTAGAATAGTTCATCCAGTATACCTGATAAGATGAATGAAACTAGTACTACGAAGGAAAATAAGTTAGAAATTACCATCAAATATTTTCTAGGATATCTATCTGCCAACATTCCAGTTATCGGCTCCAGGGGAGCAAAAGTGAAACTTCGTACTGCCAGAACACCCGCTATAGCTATTGGTGAATTGTCTGTAGCATCCCCCGCCAGCAAAAACATTGCTAGAACAGTGAACCAATCTCCGATGTAGAGAATCATGTTCGAACCCCAAAGACGTGCGAACGTCTTGTTGCCACGAAGCAACTCGAGATATCCTGGACTGGTCAAATTCATTCCACCTACTGATTAAATCACACTATCTCTGGTAGAACTTTCAGAATTATTAATGGGAATAGTGAGAACATTACATTGGTGAAAATTGCATCTCGAGTTGCTCGCATATGGTTATCAAGAATAGACTGCATTCGATTTTCAATCTGTTCAGCTAAACCTTCTGCTGGATATGTGGCATAACCAAGCCCGAAATCGATTATATCCGCTACTTTGTTCAAAATTGTTGAACTAACGCTCTTGATTTTTCCAGGTTTTTCTATAGCAAATTCTTCCCCTTCGATAGGCTCAAGATTTTCTTTGGGGGACCACGGACGAGGGATTCTGAATTCCTCGATATTTCGAAGAAAGTCTCTACCAGCAAGCGCCCTTTCTACTCGACGTTTGACTCTTTCAAGATTCATCTTGGCCATTTTCTTCAATGAACGTCGAGTACGCATGACTCTTCTAAAGTCCCAAAGCACCCAATAGATGAAGGCAATAATCAGAAGTTTTTCTCCCAAACTAGGAATGCTATCCCAATCTTCCCAACCTATCTGACCCATACCTAATCGAGCTATTCCAGCCGCAATACTGGGAAGAACAAATGCAATTACTACTTGTTTCAATAATCCATCAAAGCCAGTTATTGGTAATCTGTGATGGTTTTGTTTCAGCCATCGCCAGTGACGGGTCCTCTCTTCTTTAGGTGCAAATACAGAGATGAGATCGAGTAACGGCCTTCTCAATAGCCAAATTCGAAGAAAAAGTGGGATTATCAAGGCGAAAATATAGGCTTCCCATGGAGCTGAAGGTGGCCAACTCGGTAGTGCGTAGACACCTTCCATATGGCCTCGTAGAATAGGTAAGCAATCAATTTCACTCCGAAGAGTGAGTCATCGCGCAGGTACTGAAAGTGCTGACCTTGCCATAATTATCACGAGAATCGCGGAACCAATTAAGGTGGCAGCAAGGAGGTCTGAAGTTCTCACTAACATCAAACAAAATCCTGTGATACCACAAGCGTAGCTTACAATCTCACAACGAGATGCTAGAAGAATTACTGATGAAGGAACCAAGACCTGACTTGGGTATTCACGAATCATTCTACTGAGAAGAATGTAGAGTCCTTGGAAAGGAATCGCAATGCAAAATAGAGCCATTGCCACAAGTAGAAGAGTCTCAGGATTATCGTCAGCGTTCAATTCACTACCCTTCCAAAACAGATTACTTAGTCCTACACTTAGAAGTCCTGTGTGGATAAGTGCAGAGGTGGTTGAGACTGATGTCGCTTCCACCGAATCGGGAACCATCGGATGTATCCGATTCGAAGTGCTCTTGAGAATTGCGCTGGATTATTGTGGTTACCTACTGGTTATCAGGGAGTCTACTGGCCATCGCCCTCTTCCAGATCGGCGGTACTAAGCATGGCCACCATGATGCATAGTAACCCCATCTTAACTCTGGAGTACCTTCGTAAGGCCTTAGCTTCCAGAAGGGGACACTTGCTCTTAGATGGTGGTCGGAATGCCGAGTCAACTCTAGCAGACTCCACCTAGACCACCTAGCCTCTGTATTCCATGAGTGCTCCTTTGCAAATCTCTCGTCCTCAGATCTTCTAAGTCCCCAATGACGAATGTAATTCACGTACTCCAGAGTTAGAATTGCAATTCCAGACATCACAAGCCATCCTACAGCAACTGGAATACCATCAAAATACTCAAGCATGCCGGGGAGAAATGCAATTGCAAACAGCGTAACCATTTGTAGCAAAAGGCCGCGATAAGTAGGATTACTCAGACCTGTCTTACCCTTCTTATTGTGTACACTAGCAGATGAGAAAAACTGACCTGGTATAGTACTCATCCAGAACGACCACAGCCCCTGATGAGCCTCTGCACTGGCAGAGTCCTTGGCTGTGCTTACCCACTTATGGTGAACATGATTGTGCTCATAGGTAAAGTGAGTGTAGTGGACAGAAAAAAGCAGAACTCTTGCGAGTCTCCATCCTGGACTCCCTCTTTTCTTGTGGCCGAGTTCGTGAGCGGTAACTATGGCTGAGGCAGCGGCGCTTAGGCCAGAGGATAGAGCCCCTACAACAAGCCACCACGTCATACCCTCCTTAGCTGCGAAGACGAAAAATGTGGCAACGACAACTAGCTGTAAAATTCCATGAACCCAGAGGAGGATCTCGAAAGGAGTTCCTGATTCTCTAGGAGGTCGTGCAACCTTAGATTCGCCCATGACGATATCAAGTACAGGTGCAATTCCCCAAACAAAGACTACTCCCATGGCCACGTACGCTTGGTTCTCAACCACACCCAAAATGTTACCAGAAATGGCGAGAATTGGGGTAATTAAACCAAGCAGATGGACTACCCAGGGTTCTGGTTTAAGTTTGACATCTATATTCTGACTAGCCACTGAGGTCTCACTCATACAATTGTGCGTGCTTGGCTCTTGTCTTAGCGATTTTCGGTGAAACCACTGCTTGACAATACGGATTTTGTGGGTTATTTGCAAAGTAGTCATGATGGTAATTTTCTGCTGTCCAAAACTTACCCAATGGGCTTACTTCTGTCACTATGTCTTCGACGTAATTTTGTTGTACATATTCGATTACATGTTCAACATCGAGACGTTGTTCTTCGTTTGAATAAAATACACAGCTACGGTATTGAGGACCTATGTCATTGCCTTGACGATTTAATTGGGTAGGATCATGAACGGTAAAGAAAACCTCCAGAAGTATTCGTTGAGGTATAATCTCTGGATCGAATGTAACTTTGACTACCTCAGCATGTCCTGTACGCTTTCCACAAACTTGCTCATAGGTTGGATTATCGATGTGACCACCTGAATATCCAGGGACTACTTCTGTAACTCCTCGAAGACCTAGCATTGCACCTTCCACACACCAAAAGCAGCCTCCGCCAAGGACTATCTGCTCAGCCATGATGAAGGGGGATGGGCTCGCGGTTTTCAGGACTCTGCTGGCTCAAGGTAAAATTCCGAGGGTATCCAATTCAATTAGAAGCATGAATAGTAAAGTGACTAATTCGACGGTTGCCCACAATCCAAAGAGAATCTTTTCTGATAGAGTAATTCCTCCCCATCACTGCCAAAATTCACCTTTCCTTGGCATCGAAGATAATCTCGCTAGGGCTGACTTCATACATCTTGTTTACTAGGGGTCATGAATAAGTTATTCCCATCACCAAGCATTAATCTTGAGAAGGGTAAGATAATCTGTAATCGCAAAAGCCACACGCCCATGCGCACCAAGGCTGGCTTGCTGGTTCTGCTGATGATAGGAGCCTCTCTATCTGGTTGCATCTTTGGTAGTGAGCCCGCTATGGAACCTGAACCAGAACCAGAAAAAGAGGTCCGGTTTTGGGTCACTGGTCTAGATGGTCAGAATATTGATCTTGCACCATTGCCGCTGAATTTCACTTTCTCAAACGTAGGTGAACAAGGTGCTGAGCCAAGTATCGGAATTACATCTAGCGGCTGTATGTTCTTCATTGCCTTTGAGAAAGTGATGCGTTCATGTGACCATGGAGATACTTGGGAAATTGTAGATGATATTGCTTCTCACCCATCAACTTCAGATCCTTGGGGATGGGTCGACCCAATCACCGATAGAGTCTACAATGTGCAAATGGTTGGACTTCTGACAACTTGGATTGCATGGTCAGATGATGACGGGGAAACATGGCTTGGAAACCCCCATGATTCAGGCCCTATTCCACTAAATGACCACATCAAATTAGGGACTGGCCCTTGGACGAGTGATGGATATGGTGCCGTTGCAAATAGTAACCCTGCTGCATGGGAAACTGCAACATATTTCTGTTACAATAAAATTGCAGGGATATTTTGCTATACCTCATTCAACGGAGGTGCTACATTCGAAGTAGGAGGACAAATATTCGGCATGGCAACTAGTAACGGAGGTCTACACGGAGCAATAACTTCGGCTCCAGATGGAACTGTTTACGTCCCACCGAGAGTTGAAACACCAACTGTCATTTTATCGAAAGACAATGGATTAACTTGGTCTGAAAGAACAATGGGTTTGGATGTGGGGACACCTTACCCAAGAAAGAACTCCGAAGTCGGTACTGACAGCGAATCAAATGCCTATCACATCTGGACTGGAGCGGACCAAGGAGTATACATGTCTCGAAGTACAGATTCAGGAAATTCATGGGAAGAAAATAGTATCAGAGTTAGTCCGGCGGGTGTAATTTCATCGGTATTCCCTCATATCGATGCTGGCGACCCTGGAAGAATCGCCATCACTTATCTTGGAAGCGAAGATGTAGGCCTATTGAACACCTCAAACATTGACGGTGATCCATGGGATGGAAATGCGCATTATGCCCCGCACAATACAACCTATCATCTCTACATTACCTACTCATTGAATGCGCTGGATGACGAGCCAGTTTTCCATACTATGCGAGTTACTGACGATCCTGTACAAATGGGCTCGATCTGTCTCAATAGCGGAGATTGCAGAGACTATGGTGGATCTAACCGCAATCTCTTGGACTTCAATGATTTACACATCGATTTAGATGGAAGAGTGTATGTTGCATTCGCAGATGGCTGCACAGGAGCATGTGCTGATGGAAATAATTCCACATCCGAGGATTCTCGAGATAGACTGGGTTCTGTTTACTTCCTAAATTCCGGCCCAAGTCTCTACGAAGCGGTTGGGGATCTTGCTGAATTCATGTGATTTCAACGGCGATAGTTGGGTGCTTCTCGGGTAATCTCAACATCGTGAACATGAGATTCTGAAAGTCCTGCATTAGTTATCTTGACAAATTGGCAATTTTCACGCATTGCATCGATGTCGCCATTGCCTGTGTAGCCCATCGAAGAGCGTAGCCCGCCAATCAATTGGTGTAAGACGTGCTCTACTGGTCCTCGTGCAGGAACCCTACCTTCGATTCCCTCAGGTACATATTTTCGTGTATCTCCTTGTTCAGATTGGAAATATCTCTCATGTGCACCCTTACTCATTGCTCCAACGCTTCCCATGCCTCTGTAGACCTTGTAGGATCGACCTTGGTAGAGGATTACCTCACCTGGGGCTTCATCGGTTCCTGCAAGAACGCTACCAACCATTACACAATCAGCGCCGGCAGCAATCGCCTTTGCTATATCGCCGCTGAATTTGATTCCACCATCAGCGATTACCGGGATGTTGGCTTTCTTACAAACTGCAACTACAGATTGAACTGCTGTAAGTTGAGGAACACCTACTCCTGAGACGATTCTTGTTGTACAGATTGAGCCAGGACCTATTCCAACCTTGACTGCATTAGCACCTGCTGCAATTAGAGCGTCGGCAGCGGCGCCGGTTGCGACGTTTCCAGCGATGATTTGTGCCTCAGGACCTGCTGCTTCTCGAATTTGGCGAACGGTATGTAGAACTCCATGAGAGTGCCCATGTGCTGTATCGACTACTACAGCATCGGCACCGGCCTCGAACAGAGCTAAGGCTCTCTCGATACCTTTCTCCCCTGTTCCCGTAGCAGCAGCAACTCGAAGCCGACCATGTTTATCCTTGCATGAATGTGGATTATCTTGGCTTCGCTGGATATCCCTGACCGTCATCATTCCCTTGCATTTTCCTTCATTATCGATAACTAATAACTTCTCAATTCTGTGTTTGTGAAGTAGCTTTTCAGCTTCTTTTGTATCGACATTTTCTGGTACTGTTACCAGGTCTGTGGTCATCATTTCTGAAACCTTTATTGTATCATCTTCAACGAATCTAATATCCCTGTTTGTTATTATTCCAACCAATTTTTGATCGCTGTCTATGACAGGAAGTCCGGAAAAACCGTATTTATCTTTCAAATTGCGTAATTCTCCGATACTTGTGTCGGGACTTACCATAACTGGATCAAGTACCATCCCTGATTCAAATCGCTTGACTGAATTGACCTTTGCAGCTTGCTCCTCAATTGTCATATTTCGATGGATTACACCGATTCCTCCGGCTTGTGCCATAGCAATAGCCATGCGCGATTCAGTAACTGTATCCATTGCTGCTGAGATAATTGGAACGTGTAGAGAAATAGACGAAGTTAGCCTCGTCTTTAGGTCAACTTCTGCCGGAAGAACTTCTGATTCAGCGGGCAATAAGAGTACATCGTCGAAGGTCAGTGCTTCCGGTATAGAGTCGCTCGCCATTAGGGATACCCGAGAGCGGCTGTATATCAACGATTCGTGAATAAGTAATCTATTCCAAAATCCAGAGTCTCAATACTCCTTTCGTTTCAATAAATCATCGGATTGAAAAAGGGTCGGTGGCCGCCGGCGACAGAAGTGATACAGTGTCAAAGCGAACCGTTCTAGGCTGGCGTGAGTGGATTGGCCTGCCTGAATTGGAAAATGAACCGACATTGGCCAAAATGGATACCGGTGCTTGGTCAAATACGCTCCATGCTGAAGAAATCACATTAATCAATAACGGCATGGAACAAATCGTTAGATTCCGCCTAAGCAAGAATGGAAATTGGATTGAACGGCCCCTATTTGATTGGCGCAGAGTTCGGGACACTGGTGGACATGATACACTTCGTCCAGTAATTCGAACTACTCTAGAAATTGCAGGACAGGACCATGATATTCAACTCTGTCTACAGGACCGCTCTAGGATGAAGCATCGGATTATTCTGGGTCGTAGATTTCTAAGACAATTCATGATCGATCCATCGTTAGATTGTCTTCATCCTAAGGAAAGAACTACTCCGAGGATAAGCGAATATTGATGCCCCGTCGGTGAATCCGTTGAATCATGAGTGAGCAGCAAGGCATCAGTAT
>Ga0181569_10000110_pt1 | contig 54409 bp, 45 predicted proteins | sample 101ome_19_FD_132452 | JGI IMG/M metagenome (GOLD analysis project Ga0181569, IMG submission 132452) | Coastal salt marsh microbial communities from the Groves Creek Marsh, Skidaway Island, Georgia - 101405AT metaG (megahit assembly) | ecosystem: Environmental > Aquatic > Marine > Intertidal...
GAAATCAAACAGCTTGTTGGGCAAACTCATCTCGTAGTTGCCGTGTCCACCTTGGTCGAGACTCAACCCCACATCTGCGGAGGCAGTCAGCCTGCGCAACCGCTCAAAAGGCAACTTGGGGATGCAGTGAAGTCGCCCTTCAAACTGAGGGTCGTCAACCCGGGCGCAGGCCTCGTCCCATTCCACGCCCGCCCCCACGAGCACCAAGCGCACACCCTTCATCTCCGGAAGTGCAGCCACCGCCTGCGCGGCGCCGCGGTCGCGGTCCATGTACGCCCCCTGCATCAGCGCGATGGGCAGGTCAGCAGGGATGCCGTAATCCGCAAATTCCGTCCTCAATTCGACTTCCACAGGAGGCTGCCTCCTCGGCATGTTTCGCACCACAAAGACGTCCAGCCCGTACTTGTTGCGGTAGGCCGAGGCAATGCTCTCGTTGACGGTGATCACGCAGGACAACTTTCGCATCGCCCAGCGCTCCAAGGCAAGCCAAACCGCACGACGCAGCGGCCTTCCTGTTAACCCGGCCGCCTCCGTGAAATACTCGTGGCTGTCGTACACCACCGGCAACCGTCCGTCAAACACCGCCGGAGCCAAGGTGTCCAAGTCGTTGCACCAAATGGCGTCCAACCGCTCGGCGTGCTCATTCAGCCATCGACGAAGGCCCCACTGAAGCGAAAGGTAAAAGCGCGGGCCGTGGAGGGCGGACAACTTCAATCGATGTGCTTCCCAAGGACCTTCCCACGGCACGGATTCTGGCATTTCTCGCCCCACCAGCACGGGCGTCCACCCCGCTGCTTCGAGGGTTTGGCACGTCTTGCGAACGCGCTGATCGAACGTCAAGTCGTTCGACACCCACACGGCGATGCGCCGCACCTCATTCACAATTCTCCGTCTTTGACCTTTTGAAGGATGCGCTTGGTGTAGCGCGGGAAATCGCCTTGCATCATCCAGCCAAAGTACCCTGGATCCCGCTCCAAGACTTCCTTCACACGTCGGCCGGTGTACTTGCCAAATTGAAACGCCACTTCCCCGTCGTCGTCGAACACCAACCGGCCCATCAAGTCCGCGTTGTTGCGCATGCGGCAAAACTCCGACAGCGCCTCCATGTCCGACGGCACCGGCCCCACCGTTTCACCTCGGCTGTCAAGCACCGTCTTTTCTTTGTACCGCTCCAGCTGCGCCAAAAACACCTCAACGGTCGCCAAAGTGTCGGGAAGCGCTTCGTGCGCCCCCTCCAGTTCCTTTTCGCAGTAGAATTTGAACGCCGCACGCAGAGTCCGTTGTTCCATTTTGTGAAACACGTTTTGGACGTCGATGAGGTTGCGGCCTTCCAGCCCAAAATCGATCCCCACCCTCAAGAACTCTTCCGCGAGCATCGGCACGTCAAACCGATTGCTGTTGAACCCGCCCAAGTCGCATCCGTGAAGCCATTTCAACAACCCTGGAGCAATGCGCCCAAAAGTCGGGGCGTCCTTCACGTCCTCGTCGTACACGCCGTGCACCAAACTGGACTCCAAGGGAATGGGCATTTCCGGATTCACCAAAATGCGGTGCTCTCTTCCGGGCTGTTCCGGTTTCTTGATCACGGACCCGTCCGGCATCAGCTTGATCATGGCCATCTCCACAATTCGGTCCACGCCCACTTTGGTGCCCGTCGTTTCCAAGTCAAAAAACACCAAAGGCCGCTTCAAATGCAGGCCCGCAATTTGATCCAACATGCTTTTGTTTTGATTAGCGCACGGACAGGTCTACACGAACGTATTGGAAGCTCGCAGGATGTGCCGATGTGTTCGCGAAGTCAACCGGCGTGTCGCCGTCAGGCTGCACCCGACGAACCACTCGGATTTCATAACCCGCACCTTTCACCAACCCCTTGCCTTCCAACGCCTCCACCAAGCGGAGGTACACGTCCATGGCGCGAAGTGACGCCAATTCCAAGTTGCCTCCCGGGCGCGTCGACGGGCCGTCCGAGGCGCTTCCTTCGATTCGGATTGCCGGCTTTCCGTTCTTGGATGCCGCCACGACCGCCTCCACGACTGGCCCCAGGTCCATACGTCCCGTGTGAACCTGTCCGCTGTAAAGTTGCACCGCCATCAGCATGGCGTCTGCCGTCGTTGGAGCCAGCGCCAAAGGAGCGATGGGTTCCGAACGAAGCCCGCCTGAAGCGGAGGTTTGGGCAACTGAATCAGACGTCTTAGCCTCGTTCTCCACAACTTCCTCGACGACTCCTTCAACGACTTCCTCAACAACCTCCTCGACGACCTCTTCAGCAACTTCTTCTTCAACCGCCTCGGCGGATTCCCCAGGGAGTTGCGCACTTGCCGGCTCCACAACCTCCTCGTCAACGGCTCGCTCTGAAGTTTTCTGCGGTTGAACCACAAACGCCCTCTCTTCTCTTTGCCCGTCCACGCTGGCCCCTTCGACGTCCGCGTCTTCGAAAACCTCTTCGAACACTTCTTCGAACGTGACGGCAATCACTTCCGACTTGCTTCCCTCGGGCAGCACGATGCGGCGACGAACTTCGGGCACCTTCTCCGTTTGTGAATTGCCATCTTCCACTCCTGGCATCTCCTCCGACTCCAAAACGAATTCGCCTCCCGCGGGCAAAATGAAGTTGTACACGTCTTCAACGGATCCGCGCTCCACGCGTTGCAAAACAGCACCCGTCAACGCATCCTTGACCAACAAAACCTCAGGCTGCTCGTCGCCGTCAACGCCTTCGGCATCCATGCTCAAAATCACGACTTCGCCCTCAAGCACTTTGCCACCTTCCATCTCCGCCTCGTACAAATCCAAATCCCCGCGGGTCACGTCACGCCGTGTGGCGAAATACCCGACCTCCCCTTTGGCCCCAATCACGAATGCCATGTCGTCGTTCACACTGTTGATCGGAGAACCCAAGTGCTCGGGCTCGGTCCATCCCCCGGCAGCATTTCTCGTGGTCCGGTAGACATCAAACCCGCCCATCCCCTCCAATCCGTTGGAGGCGAAAAAGACCGTTTGACCGTCCGCCGCTACAAACGGCGTGACTTCATCTCCCCACGTGTTGACGCGACCGCCCAAGGATTTGAGCCTGCTCCACCTTCCTTTTTCGTCGCGCGAACTCTCGTAGAGATCGAATCCGCCCTGCCCTCTGCGGTGCTCAACGCTTGCAATCAGGCGGTCCTTTGAAGGGAAGAAGGCCACCTCGCCTTGGTTGGGAATGGCCTTGCCCAAATCAAATGGCTCAGCGACGGTCCAACCGCGTTCCCAGCGTTGTGTCAACTTCAACTCGTGCGTCCAACCGTCGTTGTCCAGCACGACCAATTTTTCACCAAAAGCGTCGGACGCCACCACGGTTGCATGAGAGCGCAACCCCACATTGAGCAACTCTGGCTCCGACCACGAGCTGTCCGCAGAAAGCGTGGACGTGTAGATGTCGAAGTAATGTGCTTTGGTGTTGGGGTCCACACGGCCGTGGTTCGACCCGTTGCTTCTCGACCTGTTCGACGAATAGAACAAGGTCTTTCCATCCGCCGTCAAAACTGGATGACTTTCATGAGCGTCGCTGTTCAAGTCGAGAGGCCGAACCACCGCACCGCTCGGAGAGGCAATTCGTTGTTCCGCAAAACGAACCTCGTCCAAAATCTTGGAAGCCATTTCCATGGCGGGATTTTTCTCGCTCGCTTTGCCAAGAAACGCGTCGACGTGGGTCCTCGCTGCGTCAAATTCCATCATCATGTGCTCCGCGGAAGCCAACCACAACCAAGCTTCGACAGGCGGGATTCTTTGGTTGGGGTTGAACGGGTCGTAACGTTCGGTCACGGGACCGTCCACCACCTCTGCGAACGCAGCCTTGATTTCAGGCCAGTCTTCACCGATGTTGTACAAGCACAGCGCCCTGCGGTACTTCAAGACCCTGTCTTTGGGCCGTGATTTGGACGCATACGTCCACACCCGTGCAGCCTCATGCCAGAACCCCTCCTCCATCAACATGCTTCCCTCAACAAACAATTGCGAGGAAGTGTAGTCGGACCATGCAGAATCGACCTCCGCGACGGATGCCAAAACCTCTTCCATTCCCGAATCTGCTCGAGATTCCAAGGCCGTCAAGGTCGACAAACCCCAGACGAGAAAACACAGGAAACGTTGATGCATGTCCACAAGTGAGCGCATTGAGGCGAATTTCCGGCAAAATAGGCCTGCGCCGCGGATTGGGGTCAGGATTGTTGCGCGAATTATCCCCATGTTGCCGGGGATTTCGTGAACGTCGCACGTTGATTGCGCACGCCCCCTTTACCCTTCGATGGCACGGTTGAGGTCAAAGCCTTCGAGGTAGTCTGCCACGCGACGCACAAAACTTCCTCCCAACATGCCATCCACAACCCGGTGGTCGTAGCTGTGGCTCAGGAACATCATGTGGCGCACGGCGATGACGTCTCCATGCTCAGTTTCGAGCACTGCCGGGCGTTTCCGAATTGCGCCGAGCGCCAGGATCCCAACCTGGGGCTGGTTGATGATGGGCGTGCCCATCACGTTTCCAAAGGTGCCGACGTTGCTCATCGTGTACGTTCCTCCAGAAATGTCGTCGGGCGTCAACTTGCCGTTCCTCGCCCGATCGGCGAGGTCGTTTACTTGCCGCGCCAAGCCCTGGAGGTTGTATTGATCCGCGTGCTTGATGACCGGCACAATCAAATTGCCTGAAGGAAGGGCGGCGGCCATGCCAAGGTGAATGGCCTTGTGAATGTGAATGTTGTCCCCGTTCACACTCGCGTTGACCCCAGGGAAGTCGCGAATGGCTTTGACAATGGCTTCCGCAATCAGCGGCGTAAACGTCAACTTCTCCCCAAACTTCTCCTGGAACGACTTTTTATTTGCGTTTCGCCACAGGACCAAATTGGTCACGTCCGCCTCCACAAAAGAGGTGACGTGTGGGCTTGTTTGCACGCTGCGCACCATGTGATCCGCAATCATCTTGCGCATGCGGTCCATTTCCACGATGTCGTAGGCGCCATCCATGCTTTTGCCTGCGGGCATGGGCGCAGGTGCGGCCGCGGGCGCAGGTGCCGGAGCTGGCGACGCAGCCGGGGCCGGCGCGGGAGTCGAAGCGGAGCCTACTGAACGCTGCGAAACGTAGGCCAAGATGTCCTTTTTGGTCACGCGCCCCTCCGAACCGGTGCCCGAGACCTGCTCCAATTCGGACATGGCGATGCCTTCCTTTTGGGCAATGCTTCGGACGAGCGGCGAATAGAAACGGCCTGAAGGACCCTTTCGGGCCGGCGCTTCGTCAAGCGGCGCCAAGGCCGCCGCCACCACTTCCGGTGCAGGGTCAGGTTCGGGGTGGGTACTTTCCGCAGGCTCAGCCGCCGAGGCTGCAGGCTCAGCCGCCGAGGCTGCAGGCTCGGCTACAGGCACCGCCTCGCCCCCTTCGCCTCCCACGTCGTACCGCGCAATCACTTCACCCACCTGAACCACATCTCCTTCGGCGACGCACCACTCCACGAGGGTGCCGTCTTCCGGGGCGGGAACTTCGGAGTCGACCTTGTCCGTTGCGATTTCGACAATGGGCTCGTCCGCTTCCACGTTCGCGCCTGCGTCGACCACCAATTTGGTGATGGTCGCCTCCGCTACACTTTCACCCATTTTGGGCAGGAGAATGTCAATGATGGCCATGAGAGGTAATTGCTCGACGCGAAATTAAGGCATCGACGACCACCGCAAGGTCCTTTCGCCAATGGTAATCTTGACCGTGCGTAAAGGCCTTTCGCTCAGCGCCCCGGCCGGAAAGGCCATGCGCGATGTCAAAGGCAAACGGAACTTCTGCTTTGAGTTTTCCGGGACTCACCCAGGTGCCGCGACCCCACAATACGTTCCACGCAGTGCGTGGCCAACCCGCCCGAGACGAGACCCAAAGCCACGGTGCGGCGGCAAGCAGAATCAACGAAGCTGCCACGTCGAACGCGCGTTTGGTGCGTGCCACCTCCGGGAGGTGAAGTCCGTGCCGGAACGCCACAAAAGATTCGCGTGAAGCCCCGCCACTCGACATCACGTCTCCGACGTCGGTCCACGCGATGCGGCAGCGAACGTGACGGCGACCGAGCGTCGGCAGCGCGTCGACAATGACCTCGGCACGTACGTCGCGGCCGCTGAACACGACCTCGTCGAGGTTGTGAATTTGAACGGCCTCTTCGACGTCGCGAAGCGTGCCGACCCAAGGAACACTTTGCAAATCCGGAGCATCCTCCGGAAGCCGGTCGCCTGCCCACAGGGCAAAGGTCTGGCGACGGGTCCGCTCCCCTTCGTTGCGACGCAACAATTCCACTGTGGCCTCTACATCGGGACCGGCCACGAGAAGACGTCTCACGCTGTGCGGGTTTCCTGTGCGACGCCACGACCGAACCATCACCAAAGCGTGCGCGAGGGCATGGCCCACGGGCAACAACAAGACGGTTGCGCGACTGAAGCGCCACGATTCAGGCCAGAGGCTGTAGGTAGCAAGCGTCAGCGTGGAAGCCGCCGCCCACGCCAGGACGTGCCCAGAAAGAGTGCGCCGTGTTCGGGCCTCGCGGTAACCTCCGAAAGCCCAGGTGCCGAAGATTTGGACGGCAAGCAAGCCAGCCCCTTGCCACGCCACGTCCGGCCAAACGTAGGCCTTTCCGAACCAGGCCTGCATCGCCGCAAACACCGCCACCAGCCACAAGGCCGTCCAAGCAGAAACGGTCATCATCTCGCCCCACCGGCTCAAAAGCCGACGACCAATGGCCAGGCTCGCTCGGCCGTAAATCGCGCTTCGAATCATCCAGGAAAACGCCCGGGCTTGGCCGCCTTCAAAGTGCTTTGCAGCGAACAGAAGCATGGCGCGGTAAAAGACCAGCACGTAATTCAGGCTCCCCTTTTTGGTGGACTCGCCCTTGTAGTGAATGATGCTGGTCCCCGCGAAATAATGGTTCTCCCAGCCGCCTGCGACCAGCCTCCAACTCAAATCAATGTCCTCGCCGTACATGAAGAACTGCTCGTCGAGAAGCCCCACCTGATCCAGCGCCTCGCGACGCATCCACATGAACGCCCCGGACAGGATGTCCACGGGCGCTGTGTCGTGTTCGCCGACGTGGCCGGCGTAATAGGCGTTGAACGTCCGGGAACGCGGGGCAACTCGATGCAGTCCTGACATGCGACAAAACGCCGGCCACGGCGCCGGAAGGCCCCGCTTGGACTCTGGAAGAAACTTCCCGGTTCCGTCGTACATCGGCACGCCCATGCCGCCGAGTTGGGGCTGGGCATCTGCATGCTCCAAACAGAGGCGAAACGTGTCCTCACGAACCACCGTGTCGGGATTCAGCAGCAGCACGTGCCGGCCCTCGCTCTCCCGAATGGCCTGGTTGTTGGCGACGGAGAATCCCACGTTGTCTTCGTTGGCCACCACGTTCACCCAGGGAAAGCGGCGGCGCACCATGTCCACCGAGCCGTCCACGCTGCGGTTGTCCACCACCCAGACGTCCACGTTGAGGCCCTCTTTGGCCCGTTCGACGGACACGAGGCATTGCTCGAGAAAAGCCCGAACGTTGTAACTGACGACGACTACGCTGAGGTCGGTCACCCTTTGTACGGCAAACGGTTCAACAACGAACTCGACAGCGTCGCCTCGTCGGCGTACTGAAGCGCCTCTCCCACGGCCACGCCTCGAGCCAACGCCGTCAACAGCACGTCGCGGTCGGCCAATTTCTTGGCCACGTAGAAGGCCGTCGTGTCCCCTTCCATCGAACCGGGCAAGGCCAAAATCACTTCTTTGACGTCGTCCGAACCGGCGCGCTTGACCAACGACTCCACGTTCAGATCTGCGGGCCCCACCCCGTCCATGGGGCTGATCACGCCGCCCAGCACGTGGTAAAGTCCTCGGTATTCGCCCATGGACTCCAACGCCAGCAAGTCCCGCACGTCTTCCACCACGCAGACGGTCGACCTGTCTCGATGCGGGTTGGCACACAGGTTGCACGTCTCGCCTTCGGTCGGGTTGTGGCAGTCGGTGCAAGGCCGAACCCCCTCGCGCATGGCGACCATCGCTTCGGCGAAGTCCCGAACGCGCTCTTCGTCTCGGGCGAGCATGTGCAGCACGAGACGGAGGGCCGTTCGCCTTCCAACGCCGGGAAGTGTGGCCATTTGGTCCACCGCGGCTTCGATCAATCTGGAGGGGAGTTGCACGAAGCGAAGGTACACCAAGGCCCGGTCCGGGCCTTACATTTGGACGCATGACCCCAACCACCGTCTTGTGCATTGCCTTTGGATACGTCGCCGTGCTTTTGGTCGTCAGTCGCTGGTCCTCCAGACACGGGTCGGACGGCGATTCTGAATCGCGCTTTTTCGTGGCCGGGAACAAAGCGCCGTGGTTTGTGGTCGCCTTCGGGATGGTGGGCGCCTCCCTGTCCGGCGTCACCTTTCTGAGCATCCCGGGATGGGTTCGTGACCAGGAATGGACTTACCTGCAAATGGTTGCGGGCTACTGCATTGGATATCTGATTGTTGCAACGGTTTTACTCCCTCTTTACTACAAGCAAAAACTGACCAGCATTTACAGCTACCTCGGGACGAGGTTTGGGAGGAATGCGCACCGAACGGGCGCGGTTTTTTTCTTGCTCAGCAGAGTCATTGGCGCCTCGTTCCGCCTCTTTCTTGTGGCCTTGGTGGTCGACGTTCTCGTTCTCGAGCCGATGTACGGAGGGCCGACGCCGTGGACGTGGTTTGGGCTGACTACAGCTGGCATTCTCGCAGTGATTTACCTGTACACAAGGCAAAGCGGCATGGCCACGGTCATCTGGACAGACACGCTTCAAACGGCTTGCATGCTTCTCGCCGTGGTGCTCACAGTTGGCGGGGTGCTCTCCGCGGGAGGCCACGGGTGGTGGGATTTACCTCAGGTCTTGGAGTCGACGGGGCTCACGAAGGTTTGGGTGGTGGACGATTGGAAACTTGGAAACCATTGGGCCAAACACCTCCTTGCTGGCATGTTTGTCACAATCGCCATGACCGGCTTGGATCAGGACATGATGCAGAAGAACCTCGCGTGCCGAAACCTTCGCGAGGCCCAATGGAACATGGGCTCATTCACCGTCATCCTGGTCGGCGCCAACGTGCTTTTTCTCGCGATGGGAGCGCTGCTTTGGATGCACGCGGAATCCATCGGCATGGCCGTGCCCGAAGCCACAGACCGGTTGTACCCGCTGGTGGCCCTGGGTGGCAGCCTCGGTCCTGCCTTGGGCGTTGCATTTGTGGTGGGGCTTTTGGCTTCGGCCTTCAGTTCGGCAGATTCGGCCCTGACCGCCTTAACCACGTCGACCTGCGTGGATTTGCTCGAGACTCCCTCCATGACCGCGGAGCGCGCGACAGCCGTGCGAAAGCGCGTTCATTTGGGGCTCGCGGTTCTGCTCTGGGCGGTCATTTTGGGGTTCCGCGCCGTGAACGACACGTCCGTTGTGGCCGCGCTGTTCACCGTCGCGAACTACACCTACGGCCCCTTGCTCGGCCTGTTCTTTGTCGGAATGTTCACCAAGTGGAACCCGCGTGCAGCTTGGATTCCCCTGGTCTGCGTGGCCGCGCCAGCCGTTGGGTACCTTCTGGAGTCCGCGCTGTCGGCCGGTTTGGGGTTCAGCTTTGGCTTCGCCCTGTTGCCGGTAAACGGGCTGTTGACCGCGGCCGGACTCGGCTTGATTTCGCTGCGCAGATAAGCCCGCCCCAAGTCCCGCTTGTTTCGGGTGCGGCGTGTATTTTTGCGCCGAATTTTGGGCTTTCATTTATCCTCCCCTTTCATGGAACAAACCACGTCCTCCCTCCTCCAACGATTGAGTGAATCCGCCACCATCGCCATGGCGCGGAAAGCACGGGAACTCAAGGACCAAGGCATCGACGTCATTTCCCTCTCGCTCGGCGAGCCGGATTTTGACACGCCGGCCGCCATGAAACAGGCGGGGATTGACGCCATCGAGGCCAACGACACGCACTACACGCCCGTTCCCGGGACGCCTCAAGTGCGCAACGCCATCGTCAAGAAATTCAAGCGCGACAACGGGCTGGAGTACACAGCCGACCAAGTCGTAGTGAGCACCGGCGCCAAGCAAAGCCTGGCCAACGTTGTGCTTTCCTTGGTGGATCCGGGAGATGAAGTCATTCTTCCCGCGCCGTTTTGGGTGAGCTACGAAGAGATTGTCAAAGTCGCAGGCGGGATTCCTGTGGTGATTCCCACGAGCATCGACAACGACTACAAGATTCAACCTTCGGAACTTGAAGCGGCAATCACCCCCAAGACCCGCATGGTCATGTACTCGTCGCCATGCAACCCCTCGGGCTCAGTGTACACGCAGGAAGAAACGGCCGCTTTGGCCGACGTCCTGCGCAAGCACGACCGCATTGTGACGGTGAGCGACGAAATCTACGAGCTCATCAACTTCACGGAGAAGCACGCCAGCATGGCTGCTCAGCCCGGCATGTGGGAGCGCACCGTCACGGTCAACGGCGTCTCCAAAGGCTTTGCCATGACGGGGTGGCGTTTGGGGTACATTGGCGCCCCCACGTGGATTGCCGCTGCGTGCACAAAGATTCAAGGCCAATTCACGTCGGCGCCCTGCTCCATCACCCAAGCCGCGGCAGCCGCGGCGCTCGAGGCCGATCCATCGATGGTGTCGGACATGGTCGACGCGTTCCGTCGTCGCCGGGCGCTCATGGTGGAAGGCTTGAGCAAGGTACCTGGATTCAAAGTGAACCAGCCGATGGGCGCGTTTTACGTGTTCCCGGACGTTTCGGCGCTGTTTGGCAAGTCCTGCAACGGCAAACGGATCGAAAACGCGGACGACGTGGCCTTCTTCCTGCTCGAGGAAGCCAAGGTGGCCACGGTGAGCGGCGCAGCGTTTGGGACGCCTGAATGCGTTCGCCTGTCCTACGCCGCGGCGGACGACGTGCTCGCGGAGGCCGTTCGTCGAATCGACGAGGCTTGCCGCAAGTTGAGTTGAGCGAATGACCTGAACTTCCGACCTTTGAGGTCATGAGCGAAACTTCCGCACCGCTGCCCTTTAAAAAATTGCCTTGGGATTCCCCTCGTGTGTGCGTCGTAGGTGACGTGATGGTGGACGCTTACATGTGGGGAAAGGTGACACGCATCAGCCCGGAAGCCCCGGTGCCGGTCGTGGAAGTCACCCGCCGTGAGCAACGCGTCGGCGGCGCAGGAAACGTGGTCAAAAACTTGACGGCACTCGGGGCTGAAGTGGACGTGATCAGCGTGGTTGGCGACGATTCAGCCGGGCAAGATTTGACCCGCCTGCTTGCCACCATGTGCACCCCTCACCTCGCCGTGGACCCGCTTCGCCCCACGACCGTGAAGACCCGGGTCATCAGCGGCGGACACCACGTTGTACGCGTGGACGAAGAGAGCACCGCTCCGGTGCCGGCCAACGTGGTGCAAGAAGCGCTGGAACGACTGCACGAGCTGCTTGCAAGCCCCACCCCGCCTGACGTCGTGGTCGTCGAAGACTACGACAAAGGCTTGATGACGCTCGAATTGATTGAGGGCGTCTTGAGTGCTTGCGATGCGGCTGACGTGCCGGTGGCGGTGGACCCCAAGCTTCGGCATTTCAACGCGTACCGCGGCGTCGCCCTGTTCAAACCCAACTTGAAGGAACTGAACGAGGGCCTGAGCTTGGGAACGCCTGTCCACCCCGAGAATCGTGAAGCGATGGCGTGCGCCGTGGAAACTTTGATGGACCGGCTGCAATGCACCCGCCTCATGGTGACGCTTGGAGAACACGGCACGTGGATGCATGCCCCTGAAGAAGGCGTTCACCACGCTCACGTTCCTGCGGTGCCACGTGAAATCATGGACGTAAGCGGAGCTGGCGACACCGTGATTGCAGTGGCGTCGTTGTTGCTCGCCTCGGGCGTCGAATCCCAAGCGTTGGCCGCAGTCGCCAACCTTGCCGGCGGCTGGGTGTGCGAGCGGGTTGGCGTCGTACCAATCCCTCGACAAGCCTTGGAATCTGAGCTGTCACGAGTCCAACTCCCCCATTCTGCATTGCATTGACGTGGCAATCCTTTCGTGAACGGGCCAACGTTTGGCTTTACGGCAGCAAGGACCGCGTCTTGGGCGCGTTTCAGTGGCTGAACCTGTTGGTCAACTTGACGGCGCTGTCCGTGTTGGCGGTGTATTACGGGTACGAGCACGACGCAGCCACTTCGGCCAACCTGTTTAAACTCGTCAAGGTCAGCTTTGCCTTTTACGTCTTGCACTACCTGATTCGTGTCCTGTACCACTTTCAGCCTCGCCAGTTCTTCAGGGAAACGTGGTCCGAAGGCCTGGTCATGGCCCTTCTGCTCGTCGAGGGAGCAGGCGACGTGCTCTTTGGCACCCCACCCCTCGGCTCGGCGCTTGCCGTCCTGATGCCGAGCATTGGGGACTTCAGCACGGTTTTGGTGCAAGGCTATTTGTTTGCTGCCATCGTGATGGAATGGATGCGGCCTGGATCGCGCCTTCCGCGCGTACGCCTGCACCCTGCCGTTATTTTCATTCTGAGTTTTTTGCTCCTCATTGCGGTGGGAACGTGGTTGTTGAGCATGCCCCAAATGACCACACTTCCCGGCGGCATGCCTCTCGTGGACGCCTTTTTCACCTCCACAAGCGCGACGTGCGTGACGGGGTTGATGAGCGTGGACACCATGACGTATTTCACCTCCAAAGGCCATTGGGTCCTGCTCTTTTTGATCCAATTGGGCGGATTGAACTTCATTGCCTTTGGAAGCTTCTTGGCGCTCGCCTCCAAGTTTGGTGTGGCCGTCAAACAGCACGACGTCATCGAGGACTTCGTCAACAGCGACAACCTCCTCGGAAGCAGCGGCACCCTCGGAAAAGTGGTCGGTTGGTGCTTGGGACTGGAGGCTTTGGGAGCCCTGGCGCTGACGGCGCTGTGGTCTCCCAACGTGGAGTTCTCAGGGTGGAGCGAGCGGGTGTTCTCCTCCGTGTTTCACAGCGTTTCCGCCTTCAACAACGCCGGCATCACCCTCTTTACAGACGGCCTGGCCCACCCCTGGGTGGCCGACAACTGGCTTGTGCATTGGGTCATCACCGTGCTCGTCTTTCTGGGAGCCTTGGGAATGGTGGCCATGTTTGACTTGTTCGACGTTGGGAAGCTGCGCGAACGGATGAACCAGCCCTGGAAGACCATTTCCTTTCCGACCAAGATTGCCTTGTACTTCTCGCTCATTCTTGTGGGGCTTGGAACCGCAGCGTTCGCTGCCTTGGAGTGGACCGGGACAATGGAAGGCATGTCGTGGTTTGGCAAGTTCACTACGGCCATCTTCCAAAGCGTAACGCGCACCAGCGGCTTCAACACCGTCGACATTGGAGCGGTAGGCATGCCCATGCTGTTTTTGCTCTTGGTCCTCATGTTCATCGGGGCTTCCTCGAGCTCGACCGGCGGCGGAATCAAGACGTCCACTTTGGCCATCGTCCTGGCAGACGTGTGGCGCACGGTACGAGGGACGGACCACGTCCAGATTTTTCAGCGGACGGTCAACGGGGTACTTCGGTCGAGGGCCTACAGTGTTCTGTTGTTCTTTCTCGTCGGCAACCTGGTGGGCATTTTCGTGCTTACCCTGACGGAGTCTGCGCTCGTGGCACATGGCTCCACGACCTTTTTTGACTTGGCGTTTGAACATGTCAGCGCAATGGGGACGGTCGGTCTGAGCACCGGCCTCACGCCCCTCCTGTCCTCCGCTGGAAAAGTGGTGCTTTCGGTTGCGATGTTCGTCGGCCGCGTTGGCACCCTGACCGTCGCCTTTGCCGTGGGCGGAAGGACCTCGCAATCGCATTTCAAATACCCGGAAGGACACACCATGGTGGGGTGAACCTCATGCGGTGCCCTCCTGTTCCATCTTTGCACAAAACCACGCCATGGGCACCCGAATCACCCCTTACGTCTCCACCGAAGAAGAAGCCAAGAAAAATCAGGTGGCGCGCATGTTCGACGGCATCGCACATCGCTACGATTTCTTGAACCATTTTTTCTCGCTTGGCATTGACGTGCTTTGGCGCAAGGCGTGCATTCGGATGTTGCGCAAAGAGAACCCTCGTCGGCTCCTTGACGTCGCCACAGGCACCGCAGACTTTGCCATCGAGGCGGTGCGCATGGGTCTGGACGTTCACGTCACTGGGGTGGACATCAGTGCAGGCATGCTCGACGTGGGACGCGAAAAAGTAGCTGCACGAGGCTGGACTGACCGCATTGAACTCCTCCAAGGCGACTCGGTTTCTCTCCCGTTTGAAGAGGGCCATTTTGACGCCTTTACCGTGGCGTTTGGTGTGCGAAATTTCGAAGACCTCGAGGGCGGCCTGACCGACATGCTTCGGGTGCTCAAGCCTGGAGGCTTGGGTTTGGTCTTGGAATTCAGCAAGCCCAAACACTTCCCAATCAAACAACTCTTCGGCCTCTACTTCAAGCACATCATGCCTGCGGTGGGAAGGTGGGTCAGCAAGGACGCGTCGGCGTACACGTACTTGCCGGAAAGCGTGCAAGCGTTCCCGGAGGGCGACGACTTCCTGGCCCACCTTCGGAACGTGGGGTACGTCGACGTTGCTGCGCGCCCGTTGACCGGGGGCATCGCGACCATCTACACCGGACGGAAGCCTCAGCCATGATCCTACGAGTGCTGCCAAGCAAGTTGAGCGGGGACTCGGTTTGGGCGCCCCCGAGCAAAAGCATCATGCAACGGGTCGTCGCGCTGGCGACTCTTGCGGACGGCACCACGATGATCCGTCGACCTTCGGAGTCGGACGACTGCACGCACGCGTTGATGATGGCCGCTCAACTCGGCGCGGACATTGAACTCGGGGAGGATGCCGTCGCCGTGCACGGAAATTTCCCGCTTGTGCCGAGAACGGCAACCCTCACCCCCGGGGAATCGGGCCTGGGGTTGCGGATGTTTGGCGTGCTTGCGGCGCTGCATCCAGAGCCATTGACGATGGAACGGCACGGCAGCTTGCTTGGTCGCGACGTCTCAGGCCTGGCCGAGGCGCTGGACGCTTTTGGAGTCCAGGTTAACCACGTGGCCTCCGGCGAACAGCCGGTGATTCACGGCCCTGTACGTGGCGCCGAAGTGAGCCTCGACGCCGCCGGAAGCAGCCAGGTTCTGACAGGGCTTCTGTGTGCGTTGCCTCACGCCGAGGACGACTCCACCCTGCTCCTGCACGGCGTAGTCAGCCGCCCTTACGTGCAGATGACCCTCGAAATCTTGGAGGACATGGGCCTTCGTGTGGACGTGCGCGAGGAAAACACCGAAGAACGAACTCTGATGTTGCACGTGCCAGGCGGGCAACGTGCGCGTCCCTTGGACGTGACAGTGGACGGCGATTGGTCGGCGGCCGCCTTTTTGATGGTTCTGGGTGTGTTGTGCGCCCCGCATCATCTCAACGTGGAGGGCTTGCACAGCACGTACACGCAAGCGGACGAAGCCATCAAAGGTGCGCTGCTGTTCGGCGGCTGCAAACTGGCCGGAACCGACGAAGGCGTGCAAGTGCTTTCAGGAATACCCAAGGGGTTCAACGTGGACCTGACCGACAGCCCAGACCTGTTCCCGCCCCTTGCAGCCTTGGCTGCGTTCGCTTCTCGCCCAAGCATCCTTCGGGGCATCCACCGACTCGGGAACAAGGAATCGAACAGGGGAACTGTCATTCAACGCGAATGGGGCAAGGTGGGAATCCGGGTGGAGCTCGACGAAGCTGCTGATGCCATGGTGATTCACCCAGGAACCGTCACTCCTGGACGTATGGACGCTCACGGCGACCACCGCATCGCTATGGCGGCTGCGGTTCTTGGGGCGGCTGGCGCTCCCGTAGAAATCGTTGGAGCTGAAGCGGTCGCCAAGAGCTACCCCGCGTTTTTTGACGACCTCGAATCCCTTGGGGTTCACATTCAGGTGGTGGCGTCCTGAAGGACGACCTTTCCACGCTCCCCCACACCACGCTCCGTCAACGCCACCGAGGAAGCTGCTGCAGCACCCAGGCCGCCCATCATGGGCCCCACGGTCCAGGCCAACACGGGCAACGACATCCACAGCGCGAAGGGAATCCCGATGCCCCATGCCACGTCCGGCCGCGCCAAACTCGCCATGAATCCTGACCGAGCCCCTTTTCCCCTGCGCTCCCAAACGTAATCCATGGCCGAGGCGCCGTAAGCCCAAGCCCCGACCAACCAGGCCAAAGGCACCGTCACCGGGGACAGGATAGGAAAAAAGAGCCCTGCACCCCAGCACACCAAGGTGAGCGTCCATTCCACCGAGGCCAACAGCACCGCGGACCGAAAACCGCGCACCGCGTCGCGCAACCACCTCGTCCAGGAAAACGGCACTTCGCGACCGGTGATTTGGGCTTCCGTCGCTTCGCTCACCGCCGCAAACAACGGCCCCATGACCACCAACACGACGTACTTGGTGAGCTTCAGTTTCATCACCAACAACGCCGCCCAAAGCATCCATTCTGTCAGCACCTTCAACCAGGCCTCGTCTTGCGTCCATTCCCAGCGCGACAGCAACCACGTTGACACCTGTCCTGCGGCCGCAGCGATGCCCCACCACCCCAACGCAGCAAGGGCCAAGGTGAGTGCCGATGCCGGCACAAACCACATGGCCAAAGGCCCTTTCAGCAACCGCCATCCGGTTCGATGCGCTTCTCGGGAAAGGGACAAGGTTCTCATGGTGCGAATGTGAGAAAGTGTCGCCCAACCCGCCGCAGCTCAGCACGAAAAGATGTGAACTTTCGTCCATGCGGATTCACCTTATTGCCGTGGGCGGAAGCGCCATGCACAACTTCGCCCTTGCCTTGGCCGACGCCGGCCACGAAGTCACCGGAAGCGACGATCAAATCTTTGAACCGAGTCGTGGCCGGTTGGATGCTGCCGGCCTCCTTCCCGCAGAAGAAGGTTGGAATGCCAGCCGAATCACACCTGACATTGAAGTCGTCATCCTGGGCATGCACGCTCGCACCGACAACCCCGAATTGCTCCGTGCACAAGAGTTGGGTCTGACCATTCAGAGTTACCCCGAGTTTTTGAGGTTTGCGACCAACTCCAAAAAACGCATGGTGGTCGCCGGAAGCCACGGCAAAACCACCGTCACGTCCATGATTTTGCACGCCTTGCGTGGCGCCCAAATCCAGACCGACTTGATGGTCGGCGCGCAGCTGGAAGGCTTTGACCGCATGGTGGATTTGGACGACGGACATGAATGGGCGGTGATCGAAGGGGACGAATACCTGAGTTCGCCAATCGACCGGCGCCCCAAGTTCTTGTGGTACGGACCGCATGTCACGGTTGTCACCGGCATTGCGTGGGACCACGTCAACGTGTTTCCCACCGAAGAAAATTACGTGGAGCAGTTCCGCTTGTACCTCCGAACCGTTGAACCGGGAGGCACGGTGGTCCACTGCACTGAAGATGCCCTGTTGAACCGCGTGGTCGAGGAGGTTCACTTGGAGCGGACCGACATCACCTGGGTGCCTTACGAGACGCCATCTCATCGGCCGACCGAATCAGGCTCAAGGGTGTCCTTGAACGCGGGAGCGCCATTGGAAGTGTCCCTGTTGGGCGCACACAACATGCAGAACTTGGCTGCCGCACGCGCGTGTTGCGTCGCCATGGGCATGTCGGAGTCGGATTTTGACCGGCACATCGCCGACTTTACAGGAGCGGCTCGGCGCCTTGAAGTGGCCCACGAAGATGCCGACAATCAATTTGTGGCCTTCCGCGACTTCGCCCACGCCCCTTCCAAGCTTCGTGCAACCCAAGCTTCTGTGGTGGGGCAATACCCCAATCGGCAGGTCACGGCGGTGTTTGAGCTCCACACCTTCAGCAGTTTGAACAAGGCGTTCATCCCACAATACAAAGACGCCATGAATGCCGTGAACCACGCCGTGGTGTATTTCGACCCCAAAGTGGTCGAGCACAAACGCCTGCCAGAACTGGATGCCACGTTTGTCCGGGATGCCTTTGGGAGAGAATCGCTCGAAATTCTCACCTCGCCTGAAGCGCTCGAAGCTCGGCTTGATCGTGTTCCTCGGGAAAACCACGTGCTGCTGATGATGAGCAGCGGTCGGTTTGGCGGAGCGGTGTTCAGCCCAACCCCACGTCAAGCGACATCATCACAATGAAGCCGCCAATGAACCCGAGGGTGGCCACGTCGGTGTACTTGTCGCGCTGGGTTTCTGGGATGACTTCTTCGATGACCACGTAAATCATCGCGCCCGCCGCAAACGCCAACGCGTAGGGCAAAATGGGTCGCATCGACATGACGGCCAACGCCCCTACCACACCGGCAACAGGCTCCACAATGGCCGACAGTTGGCCGTACCACCATGCCTTGGTTCGGGACACGCCATCTCGCCGCAGCGGCATGCTCACAGACAACCCCTCTGGAAAGTTTTGAATGCCAATGCCGATGGCCAACGCCACGGCGGCCGCCGTGGTCGCTCCATCCAAGCCCAAGGCAGCGCCACCAAACAGCACGCCCACAGCAAGTCCTTCCGGGATGTTGTGCAACGTGATGGCGAGAACGAGCAGCGTGGTCCGATGCCAATCGGTTGGAGGCCCCTCCGCTTCGTCTTTCTTGAAGTTGATGTGCAAGTGAGGCGTAAAACGGTCGAGCGCAAAAATGAACAGCGCTCCGAGGGCGAACCCCACGGCAGGCGGCCCCACTTTGGCAAACCCTTCTCCCCCCGTCATTTCGATTGCCGGAGCCAGCAGCGACCAAAAACTGGCGGCAACCATCACTCCCCCAGTGAACCCCAACATGCCGTCGAACAGGCGTCGGTTCATCGTTTTGAACGGGAAGACCAACGCCGCGCCCAAGGCGGTCATGGCCCACGTAAATGTGGTCGCGACCAGCGCAGCCATCACAGGCCCGAGTCCGTCAAACCACGCAATGATGTCTGTCATTTGGGTTGTTTTTCTTGGTTGCGTGGTGGGTGGGGTTCCACCAGGATTTGGTCGTGCCACGCCGCAGGAAGGCGTTCCCAATCGTCCGGATGAAGCACTGTGCCCAGCGCAAGGCCACGTGCTGACATTTCAGACAGCAACTGGTCGGTCCCTTCCTTCACTCCGGCCACCGCACAAGGCTGATCGCCATCATACAAGCCAAGTGGAACCAATTCCGGTTGCGCATGAAACTGGCCTTCGGCATTGGGAATGGGGTCGCCGTGGGGATCCACCTTGGGATGTCCGAGGTAGGCATCAAGCTTGTTGACCAGGGCCACGCTGTCGACGTGCTCCAGTTGTTCCGCGATGCCGTGGACCTCTTCCCATCCAAACCCCAACCGCTCCACCAAAAACGTCTCCCACAACCGATGTTTTCGCACCAGAGACAAGGCCAATTTTCGTCCGGCTGGGGTCAGCCGTGCCCCTCGGTAGGGGCGGTGTTCGGCCCAACCCAATTCTGAAAGCACTTGGACCATGGCGGTTACGCTTGGCGGCTTCACCCCCAAATGCATGGCCATCGTGTTGGTGGAAACCCACGCCCCTTGCTCCTGTTGAACCTCTCCTAGGGCGTACAGGGCCTTGAGGTGATCCTCCCGTTGGGTCGTCTTAGCCATGGCTCAAACATACGAAGCAATTCCGGATTTTTAGACGTATCTAAAAATATTTTTAGAGACCCCTAACTATTTTTTTATTGCGTACCGGGTTTCGATTCCCACTGAGCTTGACCGAAATTGCCGCATGAAGCGTCTGTTTGTCGTTCGCCATGGCAAAGCAGAGCCTTACGGCTCTTGCGAAGACTATGAGCGCGCTCTGGCGCCGCGAGGTGAACGGGACGCCGCATCACTTGGAACGTGGTCCGTCGAGGCGCGCGAACCGGGTGCGCCTCTTTGGGTAAGCCCCGCCAAACGAACCGCTGCAACGGCCTCCCTCCTGTGCACGGCGTGGGGCGAGCCGGAGACCGCTTGCACCTTTCAGGAAGGTGCTTACTTGGCTTCAGACCGGGCTTGGCTCAGCTGGATCAACACCTGGAGCGACACCCACGACACGGGGTGGGTGGTTGGCCACAATCCCGGGCTAAGTGAATTGGTGGAACGTCTTACGGAACAGCCGCTTTGGCTTCCCACGTGTGGGCTGGCTGAAATCGAGTTGCACGTGGATTGTTGGTCGGAAGCGTTTGCTGGCACGGGGCGGCTTCGCGGATTGTTCACGCCCAAATCCACGCTTTGCCCATGAAACGCATGCGCTGGGAATGGTGGATTGCTGGCCTATTCTTGGTAGGTTTCTTGTGGCGATTCAGCCAACTGAGCTTGTACTTCTTGGCGGCTGTGGCCCTGAGTTTTGTAGGCAAGCCCATGGCCTCCTGGGTGGCCCGCCTCCACCTCGGAAAATGGCGGTTGGGGCTTGGCATTGGGGCTGCGACTGCACTCGTAGCCATGGTCGGCGCGGCCACAGGTGTGGTCATGCTCTTCGCACCGCTTCTTCAAGAACAGCTGACCGCCCTTGGCAGCCTCGACGCAGCGCAACTGACACGCCGATGGAACGACGCGTTGGCCGCGCTGGATACGTGGACCGCAGGGATTGACCTCAGCGGCGAAGGCCTTGCGAACAGCGCCTATTTGGCCAACTACGTGTCCAACCTCTTTGCGTTGGACAACGCCAGCAGCCTCTTCTCGGGGTTGATTTCTTCCGTGGGCAACCTCTTTGTGGCGACTTTTTCGATTCTGTTCATGTCGTTCTTCCTGATGCGCGAGCCGACGCTGTTCAAGGATTTGGTCTTGGCGCTGACACCGGAGTCCAAACAACCCGCCATGACACGCATCATGGAAAGCTCAGGGCATTTGCTCACCCGGTATTTCGGGGGACTTGTCATTCAGGTGAGCATTGTAACGGTTGTGGTGGGGCTGGGCTTGACGTTGATCGGCATTCCCCACGGCTGGCTGCTTGGGTTGCTCGCCGGCTTGTTCAACCTCATTCCGTACATCGGTCCCATTCTCGGTGCAGGAATCGGTGCGCTGGTGATGATTTCGAGCGGGGTCGACTGGCCTGCCTTCACCTGGGGCTTGGGCGTTTACCTCGCGGCGCAAGGCGTCGACAACGTTTTCACCCAACCGGTCATCTTTGCCAAACGCGTTTTTGCCCACCCCCTTGAGATTTTCGTGGTCATTTCGGTGGCCGGCAGCCTTGCAGGCCCAGCAGGCATGGTTCTCGCCATTCCGGGATACACGTTGTTTCGCATTGTGGCCAAGGAGTTTTTGCAAGAATTTCCGTGGGTGAAGGCGATGACCAAAAACATGGAATCGCGCGCCAAGTCGGCCAAGTAGAGGCCTTGTGAACGGAACGTGAACAACTCCTCTGCCGAGTTCGGGGCAAGAGCACCAATTGGAGTGGTCGTTTGGTCTACCTTTGAATCCCGTAACTACGGGACATGCCTTCACCAACCTCTTCCTCCTCCAACGACGTCCTCGCAAGCGGGCGCAACAGCCGGTACATTTTTGTCACCGGTGGAGTGAGCAGCAGCCTCGGCAAAGGCATTGTCAGCGCCTCCCTGGCCAAGCTTCTTCAAGCTCGCGGCTACAAGGTCACCATCCAGAAGCTCGACCCGTACATCAACGTCGATCCCGGCACGCTCAACCCATACGAGCACGGGGAATGTTACGTGACGGTGGACGGTGCGGAGACGGATTTGGACCTGGGGCACTACGAGCGCTTCCTCAACGTCCAAACGACGCAAGCCAACAACATCACGACTGGCCGCATTTACCAAAGCGTCATCGACAAAGAACGACGCGGAGAATACCTCGGCAAGACGGTCCAAATCATCCCTCACATCACCGACGAAATCAAGCGTTGCGTCCAGATTTTGGGCTCGAAAAAAGATTACGATTTCGTGATTACGGAGATTGGCGGCACGGTGGGCGACATCGAATCTCTCCCCTACATTGAAGCAGTCCGGCAGATGAAGTGGGAATCGCCAGAGGACACCCTCGTTGTTCACCTGACGCTCGTGCCCTATTTGTCTGCAGCTGGTGAATTGAAGACCAAACCCACGCAACACTCTGTCAAGCAGTTGCTGGAGTTTGGGGTGCAACCCGACGTCCTCGTTTGCCGCACAGAGCACCCCCTTCCCGCAAACGTGCGCACCAAGCTCGCGCGCTTCTGCAACGTGGCGCTCAATGCGGTCATCGAAAGCATCGATGCCGAGACCATTTATGACGTTCCGATTCTCATGCAAGACGAGCGATTCGACGAGGTCGTTCTCAAAAAGCTCGGAATGGATGGCGGAGAAACCGAGGCGAACCTGAACGATTGGAAGGATTTCCTACGTCGGTACAAGAATCCCAAGCGTCACGTGCGAATCGGGCTTGTCGGCAAGTACGTCGAACTGAAGGACAGCTACAAAAGCATCGCAGAAGCACTTGACCATGCCGGCGCTTTGCTCGAGACGCACATCGACGTCGATTGGATTCACAGCGAGCAGGTTACGCCGGAAAACGTCGAATCGAGGCTCGAAGGGCTCCACGGAATTCTCGTTGCGCCCGGATTCGGGTCACGCGGAATTGACGGCAAGTTGCTCTCCATCCGCCACGCCCGGGAAAACGGCATCCCCTTCTTCGGCATTTGCCTCGGAATGCAATGCGCTGTCATCGAGTTTGCGCGCAACGTCCTGGGACTGAAGGACGCTCATTCGACCGAAATCAAAGAATACACACCGGAACCGGTGATCGACTTGATGGGCGAACAGAAGAGCATCACCAACATGGGCGGCACGATGCGCTTGGGCGAATATCCCTGCGTGTTGCAGCCAAATTCAAAGGCTCTGGAGGCCTATCACGGAACCCTGGAAATTTCTGAGCGGCACCGACACCGCTACGAATTCAACAACGCCTACCTCACGAAGTTTGAAGAGGCGGGAATGTTGGCCACGGGAGTCAATCCGGACAGCAATTTGGTCGAGGTCGTGGAAATTCCCGACCACCCCTATTTCGTGGCTTCGCAATTCCACCCCGAGTATGCCTCCACGGTGCTCAACCCGCACCCGTTGTTCGTGTCGTTTGTGAAAGCAGCTGTAGCCCACGACGAAATCGAGGCATCTTCAAGCGAAGCTCCTTCCGCGGCAAGAGCTTCAAGCGCGAGCTGATCGCAGCATTTGAATGTGGGGGATGCCGTCTTCCAAGTACGTCTCGCCCACGGACTCAAATCCCAAATCCTCGTACCACCCTTCGAGGTAACATTGGGCTGAAATACGCACCGAGTTTCCTGGCCAAACGCGTTCACAAACGTCGATGCACCTTTCCATCAATTCCCTTCCCACACCTTGACCACGGCAATCTTGCCGTGTCGCCACACGCCCAATGCTCGGCTCTGCGTAACTGACTCCAGGGGCCAAGACCCTCGCATAAGCCGCCACAGCCCCGCCCTTCTCAAGAGGCTGATCCTCCGCCCACACATGCCAACCGCGAAGGTCCTTTCCGTCAAGGTCACTGTAAGGACAGTCTTGTTCCACCACGAATACATTCACACGAAGTCGAACAACCGCATGGAGTTCGTCACGAGACACATCCGTCCAAGGTTTGGTTTTCCAGTTCATTTCCACGTGAAAATAGCGCACAAAAAAAAGGGAGCCTAAGCTCCCTTTTCAATGTCGCGAATGCGCTCTTAGAAGCGCGCACCAAGGTTGATGCTGACGCCAACCGCGGGATCGTTGAGGAGAGCCCCAATGTTCAACTGCGGTGCGATGTACAGCACGTCTTTAAAGTCAATGTATCGACCTGCGTTCAGCCCGAGGTCCAAGTTGTTGATGGGGTCATCCAAATCCAACCCCACGTAGTAATCGCCCATGAAGTACTGGCCACCAAGGGACAGGTTGAGCGCATCAAACGTCCCGCCGAAGCCGGATTTAGCGGTAACGACAATGTCATCCGCAACTGCGTATCCCACAGTCGCATCAAAGGACACGCCTGAAGAAAACACGTTCAACAAAGTCGTGGCATCCCCAGTACCGAGGTACCAAGAGCCCTTGGGTTGAGATGCATCCTGGGCGAATGCGAATGATGCAGTCGCAACTGCAAAAAGAGCGAGAACAAACTTTTTCATCTGAAATAGATTTTAGATTCACTGCAAATCACGCCCCTGTTTCGTGTTATGAAAACACACTTTTAGCTTCATTATTCACATTATAATGTTTGTTTTGGTCTTTAGCCATTGATTTAAAGTGATTTACAAAATACATTCTTATGCCATACAACCGTGTTTTTGGTACGCATTTTGGGCAAGTGGACCGCGTTAACTTTGAACCATGGCGGAGCGGAGAAACATGTTGTCAGTCGAAGGATTGACCAAAACATACGGGGAGAGAAGACTTTTCAGCGACCTGACCTTTGGGGTTCAAGAAGGAGAGCGCGTGGCGCTCGTTGCTCGAAACGGCTCTGGCAAATCCACGCTTCTTCGAGCCATTTGCGGTCAGGAACCTGCGGACAGTGGCCGTGTGGTGTTCTCGTCCGGGGTGCGGCACGGTCACCTCAGGCAAGAATTGGAACTGGACGCGACAGCCACCGTTCTGGACACCCTGTACATCGGCGACAGCCCAGCCGTCAAGGCCATGCGTGATTACGAACGCGCACTTGCTCTGGGACTGGAAGGCGCCGAATTGCAGCGAGCGTACGACGCGATGGACGCGCATGAAGGTTGGAACTTCGAAGCCCGGGCGCGCGAAATCCTGGGCAAACTGAACCTCCACGACCTCGAGCGCAAGGTGATGAGCCTGAGCGGTGGTGAGAAGCGAAGGGTTGCCCTTGCCCAAGTCCTGCTTGAGGCGCCTGACTTTTTGGTGCTGGACGAACCGACCAACCACCTTGACCTGGACATGATTGCGTGGCTGGAACAGCGTTTGGCCTCCATGGGAACGACGCTGCTCATGGTGACGCACGACCGGTACTTCCTGGAAAACGTCTGCGACCGCATCCTCGAACTCGAGGACCAAGCACTTCACTCCTACCAAGGCAACTTCAGCTACTTCCTCGAGAAGCGTGCCGAACGCCGAGCCAACGCCCAGGCAGTGCAAGAGCGCGCAGCGACGCACATGAAGCGCGAGCTCGAGTGGGTGCGCGCCACTCCCTCTGCGCGAACCACCAAGAGCAAGAGCCGTCTCGACCGGTTTGAAGACATCAAGGCTGCGGCAGCCAAGCGCCTTCGAGAAGATCCGATGCACATCACAGTCATCCCCGAGCGCTTGGGAAGCAAAATCGTCGAGCTCCACAAAGTCAAGCGCGCCTTTGGCGAGCGCGTGCTCTTCGAAGGATTGACGCACCACTTCAAACGCGGCGAACGCATTGGGCTTGTCGGCCAAAACGGCACGGGCAAATCCTCTCTTCTGAACCTCATTTTAGGTCAAGCCGATCCCGATGCAGGAAAAGTCGTGGTGGGCGAAACGGTGGTGTTTGGGCACTACGCGCAGGAAGGCGGGTCCTTCAACGACGATTGGAAGGTCATCGATGCCGTGCGTGACATTGCCGACTGGATCCCGCTCAAAGGAGGAGCCAAACTCACCGCCGCACAACTTCTTGAGCGGTTCCTTTTCCCACACGCCATGCACCACCAATTCGTCCGGCTGCTGAGCGGCGGCGAACGCAAACGGCTCCACCTGTTGCGCATCCTCATGCGCAACCCCAATTTCCTTGTGCTTGACGAACCGACCAACGACCTGGACATTTTTACGCTTTCCGTGCTCGAGGAATTTCTAATGGACTTCGCCGGATGCCTCGTCGTGGTGTCGCACGACCGGTATTTCATAGACAAACTCGTCGACCACGTTTGGGTGTTGGGCGAGGACGGACAGCTTGCTGTCCGCGACTTTCCCGGGAATTACACCCAATACCGCGCGCAGCGATCCGCAGAACAAAAGCAGGCCCAAGTCGCTGCTTCAGCTGAAAAATCGGCCGAGTCAGCCGAAAACAAGCCCGCCATCAAGGGCGATTACAGCGAGCGCTTGAGTTACAAAGAGCGCTTGGAGTACGACGGGCTCGAGGCCCAAATCGCCCAACTCGAGCAGCGTCGTGACGAGCTTTCCGCGCAGTTGCAAACCGAACTCGACCACGAAAAAATGCGCGCCCTCGGTGAACATTTGGGTTCCGTAACATCCCAACTTGATGCCGCAGAAATGCGGTGGCTGGAACTCTCAGAACGCGCTTGATTCCTTCATGCAACCTTCTTGGGTTTGGGGTGTTGTACATTCCGAAAACCTTTCTAGCCCGACACATGAACTATTTGACATCGCTCGGAACCGTGCTTTTGGTCGCCCTGGGATTGGCCGCAGGAACCGTCAAGGCACAAGACTGTTCCATCGAGGCTGTGGCCACACTTTACACTGCAACATGGTCCGAAGAAGTGAGCTTCGCCATCTCTGACGACAACGGTGTTTTGGCGCAGGGATTCGGAACTGAAGATTACGGGGTGAGCACCAGCTCGTTTTGCCTGGACAACGTGTCCGGATGCCTCGTGCTGGAAATGACTGATTCGTTTGGCGACGGTTGGAACGGTGCGTTTCTCGAAGTCTACCTTCCCTCCTTGGATGTGTACCTCGGGGAGTTCAGCCTCGAAGTGGGAGGCTTCCAAGCGGTGGTTCTCGCCTACGGAGAGGGTTGCGAAGGAACTGTGGTCGACATCGAAGGCTGCACAGATCCGGCTGCCTTCAATTACAACCCAGCTGCCACCGTGGACGACGGTTCGTGCTTTTACGATTGCGAGTGCGAGGACGTGGAAGACCCCGTGTGTGCCATCTTGTTCGACGGCACCCTTGTCACCTTCCCCAACCTTTGCGAAGCGTTTTGCGCTCAGGCATTCCAAATCGTCGGCTTTGGCGACTGCGACAATTTGCCTGTCCACGGTTGCACCGATCCCGAAGCACTCAACTACAACCCTGAAGCGGATACCGACGACGGGTCTTGCCTCTACCCTTGCGAGTGCGATGACGTGTACGATCCAGTGTGCGCGTACGACTACGTCACGGGGGATTACGTGACGTTCAACAACGCCTGCGAAGCGAACTGCGTTGGCGCTTGGATTGCCTGGGAGGGTGATTGCTCCGAACAGCCAGTTTACGGATGCACCGACCCTGAGGCACTCAACTACAACCCCGACGCCACGAACGACGACGGTTCCTGCGTGACGCTCCCCGAATGCGCCGACAGTCAATACCTGATCAGCATTGAGACCGTGTCACCAGATTCGTTGATTGAGCTCGGATTCGGTGCCACGCTGTTTTGGGCCTTGTCCTCAGAGACCGGAGAATACATCAACCTCGTTTACGCCTACGACCAATACCAGCAGGCCTCAGCTTACGGCTGCGTAGACCCAGGTTGCTACAACTTCATCCTGAACGACTACGGGTGGGCTCCAGGACTGGGAAGCGTGAACGTCACGGCAGCCGGAACAACCACCAATTACGGGGTGCCCGCCGGCGAGTACACGGCTGCGTTTGCCATTGGGGTAGATGCCGAAGGCTGCGAGTTGACCCTTCCTGGATGCACGGACCCCGAGGCCTTGAATTACAACTCCTCCGCCACAGTGGACGACGGGTCTTGCCAATACCCCTTCACCTGCGAAGAGGGAACGCCAGGCCAACTTTACGTGTGCACCTTCTCGGGCGGTGCAAACGTGGGGCTCGAAGTGGTTGCCGACGACGGCAGCGTCCTGTACAGCCAAAACGGATTTGGGGACTTCGCCATTGTGTACCTCGACGTATGCCTGCAAGACAGCACGTGCTACACGGCCACATTGACCGACTTAAGCGGCACGGGCATGGGATGGAACGGCGGCTACTTTTGGGTGTCTGACGGCTACCAGGATCTCGTGCACGAAGATCTCCCCAACGGACAGGTTTCAAGCACTGTCGAATTCAGTTTGGACGGCACCTGCGGTGAATTGCCGAGCAACGACATCTACGGCTGCACCGACCCTGCGGCGTGGAACTTCAACCCTTGGGCCACGATTGACGACGGCTCGTGCCTTTACGACAACGGAGAAGTCTACGGATGCACCGATCCCGTGGCAACCAACTACAACCCAAACGCCACGGTAGACGACGGATCCTGCATCTTCCCAAGCATCTGTGAAGGAATGAGCGACGTGTTGCTCATCCTCGACGGCGGCACGTGGCCGGGAGAAATTTCCTTGTTGGTCCTCAACGAAGCGGGCGAAGTGGTCATGGAAATGGACGGCTACACTGGCATCATGCAAGGGTGTGTGCCTGCGGGCTGCTACACCGTGGAGATGCACGACAGCTTCGGCGACGGCTGGAACGGCGGCTGGGCTGAAATGTTTGTTGACGGTGAGCCCATGGGAACCATGACCCTGGAGGAAGGTGATTACGGCTCCGCCACCGTGGGTATCGGAGGCGAATGCGGCGAATTCGAAGGCGGATTCACCGGAGAGTTGCCTGGCGGCTACGATGGAACCATCTGGTTCGAAGCGTTCCCCAATCCCGGGGTAGGCGACGTCAACGTTGTTGCCGACGACTTCGACATGAACGAACCGGTTGTGGTTCGCATCTACGACGCGACCGGAAAGGTTGTGGTGGATGCGATCAAAAACCGCGACGACTCGCGCGTCTGGACGTTCGATGCTTCATCCTGGAGCACCGGCATGTACGTCATCCGAGCGACTCAAGGCAGCAAGTTTGCTCAGAGCACGTGGATGAAGGCGCAGTAAGCCAGCCACATTCATGGAAACGAAAAGGGCCACCTGCTTAGGTGGCCCTTTTTGCTTTCTCAGAGTTCGATAGACCCTGCCCTATTGTTGGTCGAAATCGAGAACCACTGGCCCGTCCCCTTCCACGTGTGCCTGGCAAGAGAGGACATAGCCGCGTTCGACTTCACCGGGCTCCAAAGCGTAATTGACGGTCATTGTGGCCTTGCCCTGAACAAGTTTCGCACGGCACGTGCAGCACACGCCTCCCAAGCAGCTGTACGGTGCGTCCAAACCGGCATCGAGTGCGGCATCCAACATGTTTCGGTCGCGAGTCAAGTCCACCGAGGTGGTGACGCCGTCCAACACCACTTGCATTGCGATTGTGTCCGCAGATGCGCCAGTCACGGCAACGGTTTCCTTCCGCTCTGCGCTGCCTGCGGTAGTAAACAATTCAAAACGCACGTCATCCTCTGACAGACCGTGTGCCAAAAGGGCTTCCTTGCAACTCAAAATCATGGCCTCCGGACCGCACAAGTAAGCCGCGTCGACGCGGCGGCCTGAACAGAATTGCGACAGCAGTCCTGCGCAGCGATTTTGGTCCAACCGCCCCGACAACAATTCAGCGTCCACCGGTTCACGTGTCAAGAGGTAGAACAAGCGCAACCGATCAAGGTGCCGGTCTTTGAGGTCCTGAAGCTCCTCCCGGAACATCGTGCTGGCCGCGGTCTTGTTGCTGTAAAAGAGGGTGTACGTGCTGGCCGTGTCGGATGTCAACACGTCCTTCACATGGCTCAGAATGGGTGTAATCCCAGAGCCGGCTGCAATGCCCACGTGGTGCAAGCCCGTCCCCTCTTTCAACGTGAATCGGCCCTGGGGCTCCATGACCTCGAGCGTGTCTCCTGCCTTCAGCACGTCGTTGGCGAAGGTGGAAAACTTGCCGCCCGGCACTTTTTTGATGCCGACCTTCCAAGTCTGTTCTCCAGGGGCACTGCACAGCGAATAGCTGCGACGGATGTCTTCGCCTTCGACGGTCGTACGGAGGGTCAAATACTGACCCGCCTCGAAGCGAAAAGACTCGTGCAGGTTGGACGGGACGTCGAGCGAAACCACGACGGAATCGGCGGTTTCGCGGGTGACTTCTTGGACGCGAAGAGCATGAAATGTTGCCATGGCTGCGAAAGTAGTCCACACCTGGGTTTGGGCACATTGTGAGTGTCCCCAAACCTATCCGGCCGGTCCCTGTTTACTTTTGAGGAAAACTGCGCGCATGAGTCCTGTAGAAATGAACCTGGAAGCACGCTTCGAAGCCTACGTGGCGGAGGACAAGAAAATCGAGCCCAAAGACTGGATGCCCGATGCTTACCGCAAGACGCTGATTCGACAAATCAGCCAGCATGCGCACAGCGAAATCGTGGGCATGCTGCCGGAGGGCAATTGGATCACGCGTGCGCCGTCGTTGAAGCGCAAGGCCATCTTGCTTGCGAAGGTCCAGGACGAGGCCGGTCACGGTCTCTACCTCTATTCGGCCGCTGAAACGCTGGGTGTCACCCGCGACCAGATGCTCGACGACCTTCACACAGGCAAAGCGAAGTACAGCTCCATTTTCAACTACCCCACCCTGACCTGGGCCGACATCGGCGCGGTTGGATGGCTGGTGGACGGCGCTGCGATCATGAACCAAGTGCCGTTGTGCAAGTGCAGTTATGGGCCTTACGCGCGGGCCATGGTTCGCGTCTGCAAGGAAGAGAGCTTTCACCAGCGCCAGGGGTTTCAGATCATGCTGAACCTCGCTCAAGGCACCGAAGACCAAAAAGCGATGGCCCAAGACGCCCTGAACCGGTGGTGGTGGCCTTCGATCATGATGTTTGGGCCAAGTGACGCCGACTCTCCGCATTCGGCGCAGAGCATGAAGTGGAACATCAAGCGGTTTTCCAACGACGAATTGCGTCAACGCTTCATCGACATGACGGTGCCTCAGGCTGAATTGCTTGGACTGACGGTGCCGGACCCCGATTTGAAGTGGAACGAAGAGCGCGGACACTACGACTTCGGCGCCATCGATTGGGACGAATTCTACGACGTCATCAAGGGCAACGGCCCGTGCAACAAAGAGCGCCTCGCCGCCCGCGTAAGCGCCCACGAGCGCGGAGCTTGGGTGCGCGACGCGGCGAAAGCGCATGCCACCAAGCAAGCCAACCGTCGCAAAAACGCCTCAACCCACGCCGCATGAGCACGCAACACGAATGGCCCCTTTGGGAAATCTTCGTTCGAAGCCGCCAGGGACTTGGCCACAAACACGTGGGCTCGCTTCATGCCGCAGACGCTGAAATGGCCGTCCAAAACGCGCGCGACGTGTACACGCGTCGCCAAGAAGGCGTGAGCATTTGGGTGGTCCCGGCGGATGCCATCACGGCCTCGAGTCCGGACGAAAAGGACGTGTTGTTCGATCCTGCCAACGACAAAGTCTACCGTCACCCGACATTCTACCAGTTGCCTGACGAGGTCAACAACATGTAAGCGATGACGGAAGCTCAACATCTGCAAGCCATCCTGCGCCTTGGCGACGACGCCTTGGTGCTTGGTCAACGGCTCTCCGAATGGTGCGGTCACGGCCCCATCCTGGAAGAGGACATCGCCCTAACCAACGTCGCACTCGACCTGATTGGCCAGGCGCGAAACCTCTACACCCTGGCGGGTCAACGCGAAAACCAAGGACGTGACGAAGACGCCCTCGCCTACTTCCGCACCGACCGCGAATTCCAAAACCACCTGCTCGTCGAACGGCCCAACGGCCACTTTGGCGACACGGTGGTGCGTCAGATGTTCTACGACGCGTTCGCCCTCGAGCGCTATTCGTTCCTCGCGCATCAAACGGTCGACCTTGACCTCGCAGGCATCGCCGCCAAAGCCGTGAAAGAACTTCAGTACCACTGGGGTCACAGCAGCCAGTGGGTGATTCGCCTCGGCGACGGCACGGAGGAAAGCCACGCCAAAGTCCAGGCCAGTGTAGACGGGCTTTGGGGATACACGGGTGAGATGTTCATGGCCGACGACGTCGACGAGGCCTGCGCCAAAGCCGGGCTGCTCCCCGACCTCGAAGGCGTTCAGCGCGCCTGGTCAGTCCGTGTCGCGGATTGCCTGTCCCAAGCCACGCTCTCCCAGCCTGAAGACGGCTGGATGCAGCGCGGCGGAAAGCAAGGCCTCCACAGCGAGCACCTGAGCTACATGCTGGCGGAAATGCAGGTCTTGCCGCGAACCTACCCCAACGCATCCTGGTGACCGACGCGGACCGCATCACGCGTGCGTGGACCCTGGTCCGCACCGTCCACGACCCTGAACTCCCGTACCTGACGGTCGAGGAAATGGGCATGGTCCGTGGCGTTCGAGTCGACCAAGGCCAAATCGTCGTCACCCTCACCCCCACCTACTCCGGCTGCCCCGCCACCGACGTCATTTCCGAAGATGTGACCGCGGCCGTTCGTGCCGTGGAACCCGACGCCCGTGTCGAAGTCGTCCTGAGTCCGGCGTGGACCACGGACTGGATTTTGCCGTCTGCGCACGCCAAAATGCGCGAGCACGGCATCGCTCCTCCGGAACAGGCCAGCGCCGACCGTGCCTTCCTGACCGGCGAAGGCAAAGTCATCCCCTGCCCCCGTTGCGGATCCCGCGACACCAAGATGGTCTCGGCGTTTGGGAGCACGGCCTGCAAAGCGCATTTCACGTGCACCGCGTGCCTCGAGCCGTTTGAGCACTTCAAGTGCATCTGACCCCTACCTTGCCAACATGAGTGACTCGACCCTGCACCCCATTGTCCAACACATGATGGACGGCGACGCCATGAGCCAATGGCTCGGGATCGACGTCCTGGAGAGCGGTCCGGGCGTGTGCACGTGCCGCATGACCGTGCGGGAAGAGATGGTCAATGGGTTTGGGATTGCGCACGGAGCCATCACCTACGCCCTGGCCGACAGCACCCTCGCGTTCGCCGTGAACGCCCAAGGTCAGCACGCCGTGAGCGTGACCAGCACCATCCAGCACCTCGCCGCAGTGCAGGTCGGTGACGTGCTCACCGCGCGCGCCATCCCCCGTGCCGATGGCGGACGGATTGCCCACGTGGACGTTGAGGTCACCAACCAACACGGCGACCGCGTGGCCTGGCTTACGGCCACGGGTTACAAGCGCTCTTCCTCCTGGACGTAACCTGTTCAACTTTTTCCTCGTAGTAGGGCGTCAAACCCTACTACCATGAGTGTTCACTTCGACCCCACAGGGAATTTCTCCTTCAACGCCAAAGACGTCGTTGGGTTGATGCGAGAGGCCAAAGTCAACATTGTGAAAAGGCAACAGCTTGCCGACCGCGCGTACCTCATTTTGTCGGAATTGCGCGACCAAGTTGACGGCGACATTCGCAAAGAATCGTTTCGTTGTCCAAATCGTTTTGACGACTTGATTCGTCGGTTTGCATTTTTCCCAATTGAGGAACTCCTCGTCATCGCATTTGAATCAGAAATCCGGGGATTCGTTTATTGGAGCAGAGCCCGCAAAGATCTCGCTGACCTCGTCCTGAATTTGCGGCGCATCCAATCGAACTACAGGGATGGCAAAATCAAAATGCAGAATTGGAACAAGCTGCATCAATGCCGACCGAAGACGTACAAACTTTTGGTGAATTCACTCACCTCCATGCACGAGGCGGGATCGAGAACGAGTCGAATCGGGTAATGAAACCTTGGGGGGGCTTCGCACGTACGCACGTGAACACCGCCTCTCCACATGATCCTTCTGCTCATCCTCGGATTCTTGCTCACCCTCCTTCTGGGATGGGAGCTGAACGAGCGGCTTTTGGAGCGGAAAAGACTGGCCTCCCAATGCTTGGAGACCGTGGGTGAAACCCTCAAGTGGGTGAATCCCTCCAGAACGCACTTGAGCAACGACGCCGGCCAACGCCGGTTTCGTCGTTTGAACTTGGGCCTGCTTCAAGACGGCATCGACCATTTGAAGGCCTCTCCATTCGACCACGAACAAGTCATCCAGCATCTTCTGGAGCTGCAAAGGACGGTGCTTCGTGTGCAGTGGAAGCTCGACAAAGGCAAAATGACCGACCGCATTTGGGTGAAGGACATGGAAGACGCGCTGCAAGCTTTCTACGCTTGTCGTCGGGCCATGAAACCGAGCCCTGCACGTGCGATGCGCACGTGGGTGGGACTCTGAGCAACATCGAATCTACAGGAGTTCAACCCCGCCCTTCCAAGGCGAGAAATTGCATTTCGAACAACCCGTGGTAAACGCCATGTGCGGCCACAAGTTCGTCGTGTGTGCCTTGTTCGACAACCGCCCCTTGTTGAAGAACCACAATTCGGTCGGCGTCGCGGACCGTATTCAATCTGTGCGCCACGAGCAGCGAAGTGCGTCCCTCCGTTAGGGCTTGGGTGGCACGTTGAATCCACTGCTCGCTCTCGCTGTCAATGCTTGAGGTGGCCTCGTCCAAGATGAGGATGTGCGGGTTGCTCAAATACGCACGGACAAACGCAATCAACTGACGTTGCCCCACGCTCAACGTGACCCCCCGCTCGCGAACGTCGTGATCAAGGCCGTCTGGAAGACGCTCCACAAAGCGCTCGGCGCCCACGGCTCGGATGGCCTGCCAAATGTGGTCGTCGGAGACTGCGGGATCGTGAAGACGCACGTTTTCCCGAAGCGAACCGCTGAACAAGAACACGTCTTGGAGAACCACACCGATGCGCGCACGAAGTTCCTCCACCGGAATCGACCGAATGTCAACGCCGTCAAGGGTGATCGAGCCTTTTTGGAATTCGTAAAAGCGGGAAATCAAATTCACGATGGAGCTTTTCCCCGCCCCCGTCGCCCCAACAAAAGCCACACGTTCCCCAGGACGCACTGTGAAGGACACGTCACGGAGAACCCAATCGGGCGAGCCGTCCTCTTTGTCCACGTAGGCGAACCAAACTCCGTCAAACGTGATCTCGCCTTTCCACGTCGGACTCACCGGGGCAAGCGGCTGGGGCATCCGCTCGTCGCGGTCAAGCAACTTGAACACCCTGTCGGCGTTGACAATCCCCATTTGAAGGACGTTGAAGCGGTCCGCCAATTGCCGAATCGGCCGGTAAAGCATGAACACGTAAAGGATGAATTGCAGCACGACCCCCAACGTCAAATCCCCGTCGACGACATGCCCGATGCCGAGCCATAGCAACAACCCTACAGAGGTGGCGCTCAACATTTCTACAACCGGAAAAAAAACGCTGAACGCCCAAATGGATCGAACATTCGCATCCCGGTGAGCCCGGTTGATGTTCGCAAAAGATTCCGCCTCGACGTCCTCGCGGTTGAATGCTTGGACAATGTGCATGCCGGTGACGTGTTCTTGGACGAATTCATTGATTTTGGCCACCTGGTTGCGCACGTCGACAAACGCACTTTTGATGTGCTGCTGGAACACACGCGTCGCCCAAAGAAGCACCGGAATCGGCAACAAGACAACCAACGTCAGGCTCCAATCAATCCAGAGCATGGCCCCAATGACCACAAACAGGGCCAGCAAGTCCCCAATGGCGTTGAGAATCCCGTTGCTGAACACGTTTGCAACCCCGTCGATGTCGCTTACGTGGCGTGTGACGAGCGCTCCGACCGGGGTCCGATCGAAGTACTTGAGGCGGAATTGGGAAACGTGGCGGTAGAGCTTGGCGCGGAGGTCAAGGCTGACGCTTTGGGCAACCCAATTGGCCAAATACGTGACGCGGTACTGCACCAACGCCTCGACCACGAGCACGGCAACGACCAGCATGAAGACGCGAAGCAGACCGGGCAAATCGCCCGAGGCGATGTGCACGTCTACCGCCTGTTGGATCAACGCCGGGCGAACCCAAACCAAGCTGGACAGGGCCACCACCAAAACGCCCGTCCAAGCAAAGCGCCGGCGGTAGGGACCGACTTGAGCCAAAATCACGCGGACGGTCTCCAAATCGAAGACCTTGCCTGCTTTCGACGAAGATTCGGGGCGAGCCATGGTTCAAAGATACTTGGTGCCGTCAGGGACGAACACACTTTCGGGATACACGACCCGAGTCAAGTACAAGCCGCACCCGAGTACGCTTTTCCCGGCCGCACTTCGGTCTTTCGCTTCCAAAATCGCCGGCAAGTCCTCCGCTTTGCGCTTGCCCTTGCCCACCTCAAGCAGGGTACCCACAGTTGCACGAACCATGTTTCGGAGAAATCGGTCTGCGGTGATGTGAAATGCCCAGCGGTGCGGTCCAAGAACCTCCCAGCGAGCTTCACGAACGTCGCACATGGTTGTGCCTTGGTCGGAACCCGCCTTGCAGAACGAGGCAAAATCGCCTTTTTGGATCAAATGACCGCAAGCCGCTTCGATGGCGGCTACGTCCAAATCCCCGTAGATGCGGGAGGACCGACCCTCGAGGAAGGGGTCCTTGACGTTGTGCACGTAGTACGTGTAGCCCCGTTCTACTGCATCAAAGCGCGCGTGCGCCTTCTCTCCAACCTGATGCATGGCGTAAATGCCAATGTCAGGAGGGAGCATGCCGTTCAATTTCAACGTGGCCTCAGGCAAAGAGGCCACGCGAGCGCCCACTGCGCCTTCGGGAAGTTGGGCGTGGGCCACGTAGTAAGTCGCATGGACCCCTGTGTCGGTTCGACCGCACCCCATGACAGGACAAGGCCCGCCAAAGAGGCGGGCCAAGGTGTCCTCCAGCACCTCTTGAACGGTGACGGATTGGGGCTGCCGCTGCCACCCGTGGAACCGGGTGCCGTCGTACGCCAACTCAAGGAAGACCCGCATCAGCGCGTCAAGCCCAAGAAGCGATCTTCTCGCTCTTGTATTCGCCGGCGAACAACTTGTCCTTGACCTTCTTGAAGGTCTCGATGGTGTAATGAACGTCTTCCAACGTGTGGATGGCCGTGGGGATCAGGCGGAGCATAATTGTGTCCTTGGGCACCACGGGATACACCACAATCGAACAGAAAATGCCGTAATTCTCGCGCAAGTCGAGCGTGAGGTTCGTGGCTTCGCCGAGGCCTCCGTGCAAGAACACGGGAGTCACGCACGAGTTGGTGACGCCCAGGTCAAACCCCTCTGCGCGAAGCCCGTCCTGCAACGCCGTGGCGATTTTCCAGAGGTTCTCCTTGTGCTCGGGCTGGCTGCGAAGCATCTGAAGACGCTTGCGTGCACCCACCACGAGTGGCATGGGCAACGACTTCGCAAACGTTTGTGAGCGCATGTTGTAGCGCAAGAATTCGATGACATCCTCATCTCCGGCAACAAACGCGCCGATGGTGGCCATCGCCTTGGCGAAGGTTCCGAAGTAAACGTCGATTTGGTCGTGACAGCCCTGGTGGTCGCCCGCGCCGCGTCCGTTCTCCCCCACTGTCCCGAAGCCGTGGGCGTCGTCCACGAAAAGACGGAATTGGTATTCGTCCTTGTACTTGCAGATCTCTGCGAGCTTGCCTTGGTCCCCGGCCATGCCGAAGACGCCCTCCGTGACCACCAAGATGCCCCCTCCGGTTTGATCGGTGAGGTTCTTGGCGCGCTTCAGTTGCTTTTCAAAGCTCTCCATGTCGTTGTGCTGGAACACAAAGCGCTTTCCTTGGTGAAGGCGCACTCCGTCCACCATGCATGCGTGCGATTCGCTGTCGTACACAATGACGTCGTGACGGGAAACGAGGGCTTCGATGGCCGACTGACACCCTTGGTATCCAAAGTTGAGAAGGAAGGCATCCTCCTTCTGCATGAAATCGGCGAGTTCCTTTTCGAGGGCTTCGTGTTGCGACGTTTGGCCAGACATCATGCGCGCCCCCATCGGGTATCCCATGCCCCACTCGGCCGCCGCTTCCGCGTCGACTTTCCGAATTTCAGGGTGGTTGGCAAGTCCGAGGTAGTTGTTGATGCTCCACACGAGAAGCTCCTTTCCTCGGAAGGTCATTCGGTTGCTGATTTCACCTTCCAGCTTGGGGAACGTGAAGTAACCGTGGCTGTCGCGAGCGTGTTGTCCCAATGGGCCGCGCTCCTGACGGATTCGATCAAAAATGTCCAAAAATCAGAGATTTAGAAGGTGCAAATGTACAAAGCGCAAACCTACCGCGCACGACCACGGTCACGACACACGCATTCACACAGTTTTCACCAAGCGTCCGTGCATGCGTTGTACTTTCGCCCCTGCATGAAGTGGAGCTCGCAAATGGTCACCGTGGTCCTCGCCAGCTTGGCGCTGGTTGCCTTAACGCGGTGTTCGGACTACAACAAGGTGTTGAAGTCCGACGACTTGGAGGAAAAGTTGCGGTTCGCTACGGCTGCCCTCGATTCTGGAAATTGCTTTCGAGCGCTTCCCCTCTACGACGAATTGATGCAACTCACCCGTGGGACAGAGCGCGCTCCAGACATCCACTGGAACCGAGCCCTGACCCACGATTGCGTCAACGATTTCTACCTCAGCCGGTACTACTTCCAGTCCTTCGCCAAGACCTTCCCCAACGACCCCCGGGTGGAAGAAGCCATGTTCCGTGCAGCCTTGTGCTCGTATTACTTGTCTCCGGAATCGAGTTTGGACCAAACCGACACCCGATCCGCCATGGATGAGCTGCAACTCTTCATGGACCGCTATCCCGCGAGCGCCCTCCGAGACAGCAGCCAGCACATGGTGGACAACCTCCGACGAAAGCTCGAAACGAAAGCCTTTGAAAACGCGAGGCTTTACCACAAGACAGGAAATTTCAAGAGCGCCACCCTTGCCATGGGCCACGCCATGGAGGACTACCCCGGCTCCCCATACCAAGAGGAATTGCAATTCTTGATCATCGACAGCCACTTTCAATACGCGGAGCAAAGCACCGACCGAAGGAAACTTGAACGCTATAACGACGCTATTCAAGCTTTTCATACCTTTGCAACCCGTTTTCCGGAGAGTTCTCGAATGAAAGACGCCCAACGTTTGTATGACGCCTCGGTGAAAGCCATCTCAGAACTGGAACTCGGAACACCCACCAACCCTGCAAACCGTTAAGGCATGAGCACCAACTTCAAAAGCATCAAAGCCGAGCGCACCACGGAAACGCGTGACATCCACAACTTAGAGTCGCACGGGACCGGCAACATTTTCGAAACCATTGTGGCGCTGTCCAAGCGCAGCAACCAGGTGGCTCTCAGTTTGAAGAAAGAGCTTTCGGAAAAGCTTGAGGAGTTTGTGATTCCTACGGACTCTCTTGAAGAGGTGTTCGAAAACCGAGAGCAGATCGAAATCTCGAAGTTCTACGAGCGCCTCCCCAAGCCGCACAGCATCGCCATCAAGGAACTTCAAGACGAATCGTTGCACATCGCCGATTCTCTGGATTCCGAGGAAACCCCGAAAGAGGAAGCCTAAGCTTTCCCGGCCATGCCCTTGGCCTCTTCCCCTTCTGAATTGACGCTGACCGGCCGCCGAATCGTTCTCGGCATCACCGGCAGCATTGCTGCGTACAAATCGGCCGTGCTCGCCCGCGAGCTGAGGCGACGCGGGGCCGAAGTGCGCGTCGTGATGACCCCAGGCGCCACCGAATTCATCACGCCTCTGACGCTGGCCACGTTGGTGGACCGTCCCGTGCATTCCGACTTTACTGAAGACGAGCACGCAGGCGTGTGGACCAACCACGTGGAATTGGGGATTTGGGGCGATTTGCTTTTGGTGGCTCCCGCAACGGCAAACACGCTGGCCGCCATGGTGCACGGCGGGTGCGAGAATTTGCTTCAAGCCGTCCTGTTGAGCGCACGATGCCCTGTGGCGGTGGCGCCGGCCATGGATTTGGACATGTACACCCACGACGCCACACAGGCCAACTTGAAGGCACTGGCCGAGCGTGGCGTCGACGTCATTGAACCCGGCACGGGGCCGTTGGCCAGCGGGTTGTTCGGAAAGGGGCGAATGGCCGAGCCTGAGGAAATCGCCGATTACGTGACTGCATGGTTTGCTTCGGAACTGCCTTGGGCTGGGAAGCGCGTACTCATTACCGCCGGCCCCACGCACGAGCCATTGGATGCGGTTCGGTTCCTCGGAAACCGCAGCAGCGGGAAAATGGGGTTCGCGTTGGCCGAAGCGTTTGCCAAGCAAGGCGCGCAAGTAACCCTTGTCGCCGGGCCGGTGGCTCTGGCAACGCCGGACCGCGTGCACGAGCGCATCGACGTCGAAACTGCTGTGGAGATGAACGAGGCCGTTCAGTCCCGTTGGAATGGCATGGATTGGGGGGTGGCATGTGCCGCTGTCTCGGACTTCCGTCCGGCCCAAACCTCGGAAGAGAAATGGCATCGCGGCGAAATGCCTCAAGCCGTGACGTTGGTCGAAAACCCCGACATCTTGGCCGGGATGGGTCAACGCAAGTCTGAATCGCAGCGACTCGTGGGCTTTGCCCTGGAGACGGATGACGGACACGAGAGCGCCAAGAAGAAGCTCGAGCGTAAAAACCTCGACGCCATCGTGCTGAACAGCTTGAGGGACGACGGCGCTGGATTTGGACACGACACAAACAAAGTCACTGTGCTGACTCGAGGTGGGAAAAGCGTTAGTTTTGAGTTGAAATCCAAATACGAAGTCGCCCTCGACCTCGTTGAGCTTTGGAGGACAACTCTGACCCCATGACGAACTGCCCCACTCCTGCTGCTTTTCCCTCCTCCTTCACGCGTGGCGTGACGTTTCTTGCCTTGGCGGTGCTGCTTGGAATTGGAGCGAGTACCGAGAGTGCCGCGCAAGAACTGAATTGCACGGTCACGGTCATCGCACCGCAAATCAGCAACGTCGACGCGTCGCGTTTTGACGCCCTCGAGGAATCCATTCGGGAATTCATGAACGGACGTCGTTGGACCAACGACAACTTTGAATTCGAAGAACGCATTGAGTGCACAATGCAGCTCACCATCAACGAAGCCGTGGGTTCTACCGTCTTCAAAGGGAGCATGCAAGTGCAGAGTTCCCGGCCGGTGTTCAATTCCGATTACCGCACGGCCGTGATGCTCGTCAACGACGCCGACATTCAATTTGAATGGCTGGACAACAGCCAGATCCTTTTCAACCCGGGGCAGCATCGGGACAACCTGTCCTCGCTTTTGGCCTATTACGCCTACATGATTTTGGGCATGGACTACGACACCTTCAGCTTGGAAGGTGGCACGCCGCATTTCCTTCAAGCCCAAACCATCGTTGCGAACGCGCAAAACGCAGGCGAACGTGGATGGAAGGCGTCGCAAAGCAAACAAAACAGGTACTGGCTCGTGGAAAACCATTTGAGCCAAACCTTCCGCCCCGTGCGCAACTGCCTTTACAACTACCACCGCAAAGGCCTTGACCTGCTTTTTGACGACGTGGAAGGGGCGCGCTTGACCATGGCTGAAGCGCTGATTGACATGCGTTCCACCAACCGCATTCGCCCGGGTTCCTACAACATCCAGGTGTTTTTCTTGGCCAAGAGCGACGAGATCATCAACGTGTTTGGACCTGCGCCCGACGCCGAAAAGGCTCGCCTGCTTCCGATTTTGAAGCAGCTTGATCCGGGGAACATCTCCTCTTACGACGAACGTTTGGGGTGATGCTCCGGCGCATCCGCATTCACAACCACGCGCTGATCTTCGAGGCTGAACTGCACCTCGAAGAAGGCTTTCACGTCTTCACAGGCGAAACGGGTTCGGGAAAGAGCATCCTGCTCGGTGCCGTCGGGTTGCTCCTGGGAGACCGAGCTGAAACGAGTGGCGTCGGGTTGCACGGCGATCGGGCCGTGATCGAAGGTGATTTTTCAGCCCCTCACCTGACGGCATGGCTTCAAGACAACGACCTGCCTGTTTTGGCTTCCATCTCCGTGCGACGTGAAGTGCTTCGAAACGGAAGGTCTCGCGTCTTCATCAACGACGCACAAGCCTCCGTGAGCCAACTTCGGCAATTGGGTTCGCGTCTCGTGGACATTCACCGTCAAGACCAAGTTGGGCTGGCGCTGGAGCGCGCTGCCATGTGCGATTTGCTGGATGTGGCAGGCGGTCACGGACCAACCAAGACCGCGTACACCGAGGCGTTTGCGGCCTGGAGCGAAGTCAAACGCCGCTTGGACCACCTCGAAAAATTGGCCCAAGCGCCCTCCGGTGACGTCGATTACCTGCGGCATCAAATTCGGGAATTGGAATTGCTGCAGCTGGACTCCTTGGTTTGGGACGACCTCACTTCGGAACTGTCGTCGCTTCAACACGCTGCGGAACTGCACTCGGGAATTGCCAAAGCTTGGAACGCGTGCGACTCCGACGAACAAGGTGTGCTTTCCTTGTTGGAGCAGGCCCGAAAATCGTTGACCCCTTTGACCGGCATTGACCGCGACGTCGACGACGTGTTGGGACGAATCGAAAGCGTGCGAATTGAAATGCGGGATTTGGCCTCGACGCTGGAAGACCTCCTCGAGCAGAAGCAACCTGACCCAGAGCGCCTCCAACGGCTGGAAGCATCTTACGACCAGGTGATGAGGGCCTTCCGAAAGCACGGGGTGGATTCGGTGGAAGAACTCCATCGCGCTCAAGAAGACCTTCGGCAGCAAGCGAACACGCTTCAAGGGCTGGACGCGGAATTGGACGACGTCCGAGTCAAAGAGGGTGTTGCGCGAAAAACCTTGGAGGAGGCTGCTTCGGAATTGACGCGGAAACGACGCCAAGCAGGCGACGTGGTGTCCAAGCAAGTGCTCCCGTTGTTGGGGAGTTTGAAAATGCCCCACGCCGGCATGGCTTGGGAGTTTCCCTCGGTTGCGGCAGATGACTTGGGCATGGACTCGCCGGAAGTTTGGTTTTCATCCAACCCCGGGTCCCCCCTTCTTCCCCTCACCAAGGTGGCCAGCGGAGGGGAGCGGTCGCGGTTCATGCTCGCGTTGAAGTCGGTCCTTGCAGGAATCCAGTCCACGCCGGTGGTGATCCTCGACGAAATCGACACTGGGGTCAGCGGCGAAGTGGCCTCCCACATGGGCGCGGCCATGAAGAACATCGCCATGTCCTCCCACACACGCCAAGTGCTGGCGGTGACCCACCTGCCCCAAGTCGCTGCGCGGGCGGAGCATCACTGGGAAGTCTCCAAATCGACGGACGGCGCCACCACGCACGTAGATGTAACTGCGCTCGATGCGAATGGCAGGCAAAAGGCCATTGCTTCCATGCTCAGCGGAGAAAATGTCACGGAGGAAGCGATACTCCAAGCCGGACGCCTCTTGTCCTCTTCGTAAAGAAACCTTGAATCAGAAGGCCCAATCGAGCCCCACGGAAGGCAGGAACGGCAACTGGTTCTTGCGCTGCCCCGTAATCCGGTTGATGTAAAACACGTTGTCCCGGCTGTAGAGGTTGGTAATGCCCATGGACAATTCCACCTCCCCTCCTGCCACGTCTTTCCATGTCCGGTTGACGTTGACGTCGAGGCGGTGGTAGGCGGGCAAGCGTCCGGCGTTGAGGTCGGCGAGGTAAATGCTCACGCCGTCCGGATTCGAGGTCAAGTAATCTCCGTCAATTCCTCCACCCGTCCCGGGAGATTGGTAGTATCCTTGGCTTTGGGTGAACGGGAGGCCCGACCCCAAATTCCAACGCGCAGACACCAACCACGCACCGTCACCAAAGCCCTGGCTCGCCACGAGGTTCACGTTGTGCCGGCGATCAAACACGGGGGAATATTCCTGCAAGCCATCCCACCGGTCGACTTTGCCCAAACCGTACACAAACCACAAATACGTTTCGCGTTCTTCGTACTTCACAACGATGTCGGCGCCCATGGCACGTCCTGTCTCCACAATGAAGTCCTTCTTGAACGCGTCCGGTTCACCCGCGTACGTCGTGTTGTCGGGGAAGAGCTTGTTGCGGTTGAAGTTGGTCAATTGCGTGAATTGCTTGAAGTACCCTTCCGTGTTGACGTTGAGTCGCTCCGTCAAGTCAAACTCAAAGCCGGTCACCACGTGGTTGGCCGTTTGCAAGCTGTGCGTGATGTCGCGTTGCTCGCCGTTGGGCAAAGTCAACTCGTCCTGCAGGTTTTGGGGGCCCGCCAAGAACCCGTAGAACAGGTTGACCACGTCCCGGTCGGAATTGGCGGAGATGACGTTTTGGGAATACGTTCCAGCAGCGGCCTTCAAGCGAAGGCGTTCGGAAGCTTTGTATTTGGCCCCAAAACGCGGCTCCAACCGCGCCTTGGCAAGCGAACTGTAGTACTGCATCCGCAGAGACGGCTGCACAATCCACGCGCCACGCTTGATCGTGTAATCCAAGTACCCGCCGAGTTCCGTTGTGTTTTCTTTTTGCTGAACCGCGACTTGCAAGGAATTGAACGTTTCAAAGTCCGTTTGCATGCCGACCACCTCAAGGCCATACTCCACGTTGTCTTCGCCGAGGACGTATTTGAAATCGAGGCCAAAGTTGAAGCCCTGAACTTCGCTGTACCGCGCAGGGGACCCCACCTCGTCAAAGTTGATGCGGTAGTTGCTCAAGGCAAAGTGGCCGTTGAGGAGAACCGAGCTTCCCGGAGGAACCACGGTGAAGGTCCCGCCGCCACCGACGTTTCGCCACCCGTAGTTGGCAAAGTCCACTCCTGTGCTGTCGTCCAGCACGCTGGCGTTGTCCGTGAAATTGAAACCAAACAAACTCAGCTTCGACCCGTCCCCGCCGCCGAAGGTCAGTTTGCCGTACGCGTCCGTGAACCCAAAGGGCAACCGCCCGTCGTCGATGTAGGGATAGAACAACTGCGAACTCTGTTCGAGGTAGCTGTGCTTGAGGCTGAGCAGGTAGCTGATGCCTCCCGTGCGGTTTTCCGACATCGGACGGAGTGGGCCGTGAACCAACACCTTCGCTCCAAACGGGCTCGCCCCAACGCGGCCCTCCGTTTCCCGCATGTTTCCGTCGCGCGTGCGGATGTCCATCACGCTGCTGATGCGTCCGCCGTATTTGGCTGAAAAGGCTCCCGTGTACACGTCGGCGTTGGCCAGCGCGTCCGAATCGAACACGCTGAACAACCCGATGCTGTGAAACGCATTGTAGACGAGCATGCCGTCCAGCAGGACCTTGTTTTGGATGGGCGAGCCGCCACGGATGTAGAGCTGACCGCCTTGGTCGCCCGTCGACACAAACCCAGGAAGGACTTGCAAGGCTTGAACCAAGTCGGGTGCCCCACCAAAGCTGGGGATGCGTTTGATGTCCGCGGGGCGAATGGTCTCCACCGAAGTGCGGACCTGGGTGGTCTGTTCCTCCCGATCCGCGGAAATCTCGGCGCCGGCGAGCGTCACCACCTTGGACGCCAGAAGCAAATTGCGCGTGAGCACACGGTCGTTGCGAATTTCAATCGCCTCACGCACCGTTTCGTATTCCAAGCTCGAGATCACCAACGTGTATTGTCCGGCTGGGACTCGACTGAGGCTGAAATACCCTTCCACGTCACTCGACACGCCAAAGGTTGTCCCCTCCAAGGTGACGGAAGCGAACATCACGGCCTCTCCGGACGATTCGGACTTCAAAAATCCCTTCACGGTTCCTTGCGCCCGCATGCCCGTGGAAAACGCGAACAGAAGCGTCACCAAGGGCAGAGCGGCGCGCAGAGCGAGCCTCAAAAAGCCGCCGAACGGCTTGGTCAATTCTTGCATGGGTCCCAAAAATACGTCACGCGCCTCTCCCCTGAACGGCCGACCTCATCCCCACGCCATGCGCTTCAGTCGGTCTTCCAACGTCTCGGAGCTCAGCCGTTCGCGCAGGCGGTCGACAAACAACGGAAAAGCCAAGGGAGAGGGCTTGTCAAGGACGCGGTGAACCACTTCCCGTTCCGGCATGGATTGAAGCCAGGTCAAGAGCCGTCCAAACTCCAACTGATCCGCCAGCATCTCGTCCTGCGCCTGGCGCAACAGCAGGTTGTCGGGGTCGTGGTCTTGGAACACCTGCAACAGCAGGTTGGTGGAGGTCAGCAGATGACGTTCCTTGACCGTTGCGCCCGGGAACCCCTGAAACACCAGCCCTGCGATGGTGGCCACGTCTCGAAATTTGCGACGCACCAGTTCCGACGCATTGAATCCGGCACTGAGGTCGTCCATCAAATGCCCGGGGTCGAGCAGGTTCGCGTCTTCCACCCGCTCCCAGGGAATCGGCTGGTCTGACAACAATTCGAGTCCGTCGTCGTTGCAGGCCCAATTGAACGTTTGGGGGGTGAGTAGGCTCAAGCGGTACGCCAGAAGCGACGCCAGGGCTTCGTGCACCTTCCGTCCTTCGAAAGGGTACAGAAACAGGTGATGGCCGTCGCCGTCGTGCAAGCTTTCCACCAGCAATTGATGTGCCCGAGGCACGACGCTGCGCTCGGCTTGGATTTGAACCATGGGGGCCAAACGCTGCAATTCAGGCTCCCATTCCGCATCGGGACGGGCCATGCGGTCCCATGCCAATCGAAGCCGGTGAGACAGCTCCGAACTCAGCGACATTCGCCCTCCCATCCAGGCTGGGGTGCGCGCCGATTGGGCCTTCGATTTGCGCACCTTCGCCACCAGGCCCTGAAACGAATCGAGGGCGACCACGTGCCCGGCAAACACGAACGAATCTCCCTCGTTCAAGGAGGCCACGAACGTCTCCTCGACGTGGCCCAGCAAGCCCGTCCCTTTGAGGTGCACTGCCACCATGGTCGCGCTGACGATTGCGCCCATGCTCATGCGGTGACGACGCGCCTTGGCTCGGTCCCGCATGACCCAAAGCCCGTCCTCGTCTTCCTCCACCCTGCGGTGCTCGGTGTACGCTCGCAGCGAGGCGCCGCCGGTGGAAATCAAGTCAAGGCACCGAAGCCAATCGTCCTCCTCGAGTTCGCGGTAGGCGAACGTTCGGCGCAGCGAATCGCGCACCTCGTCGGGCGCAAATCCGTCCCCGACTGCCAGCGTGCACAGCCATTGCACGAGGACGTCCCAACACAGAATCCTCGGGTTCTTGGGTTCGATTTCCCCGTGGAGAATGGCTTCCTGGAGCGCCACCGACTCCACCAGCTCGAGTCCGTGGGTCGGAACGAAGTGCGCCTTGCTTTGCGCGCCCGGGCGGTGTCCACATCTTCCTGCGCGTTGAATCATGCGAGACACCCCCTTTGGGCCGCCGATTTGGACCACCGCATCCACGGGCCGGAAATCCACCCCGAGGTCCAACGACGCGGTGCACACCACCGCCCGGAGACGCCCGTCATGCAATGCGTCTTCCACCCATTCCCGCAACTCCCTGGCGATCGACCCGTGGTGCATGGCCAAGAGCCCCGCCCATTCCGGCTTGTGTGCGAGAAGGGCTTGGTACCAAACCTCGGCCTGGCGTCGCGTGTTGGTGAACACCAACGTGCTGGTGTTGGAGGCCACGATTCCCGCAACTTGGTCCACCAATTGAAGGCCGATGTGGCCCGCCCACGGCAAACGCTCGAATGCCCCTGGCATGACGCTCGCGATGCTCACGTCTTTCTCGATGTCCGCACGAATGACCGCGCCGTTGACGCTCCCCGTCAGCGCCTCCATCGCTTCGCGAGGTCGAGCCAGGGTTGCACTCACCCCCCAAACCAGCGGAGCTCGTCCTCGTTTCGCCCCCACGTCGCAAATCCATCGGACGGCCAATTCGGTGGTGACCCCCCGCTTTGAACCCAGCAGTTCGTGCCATTCGTCAACGACCACCATCCGTGCCTCCGACAACCGTTGTGCGCCGCCTTTTTGGGCAATCAAGATGTGAAGCGACTCGGGGGTAGTGATGAGCACGTCGGGAAGGGCCTTCCGCTGCCGGGCTTTCGCTCGGGCCGAGGTGTCCCCAGTCCGCAGGCCCACTTCCCAATCCAACCCCAACCCTTGTGCCAGCACGCGCGCCGCCTCGGCAATGTCCGACGACAACGCACGAAGCGGGGCCACCCAAAGCAATTTCAAGCCTCCAAGGCAGGGCTGTCCCGCGCACTGCGCAAACGCATGCCCCATGGCGGCGTACGTCTTGCCACTCCCCGTGGGAGCCTGAAGAAGCCCATTCATCCCTTGAGCGCACGCGTGCCACACCTCCTGTTGAAAGGTCTGAGGCTCCCAGCCTTGCTCACGGAACCAGTGTTTCAGAGGGGCATGAACGTCGGAAGAAGAGTCGCGCGGCATGGTGCACAAAAGAACACCTCAGCCGCACATCCGTTCAAACAACATTTCTCATGGAGAAATCGTCCTTGTTTCGTCGTCCTTTATCTTCGGCACGGTTTGTGCCCCCGTTGGGAGACAAATGAAAAAATGAAACCATGAACCTGTTCTCTGTTCGCCCCTCTCTGTTTGCGTACGCCGCCCTGCTCTTCACGTTGGCCCTCGGCGCCGCTCCTGCTGCCGTAGCCCAAATCCAAGAAGAGGAAGAAGAAGAACCCATCCTCATCACCGAAGACGAGCTGAACCAACTTTTGGTGTGGTACGTCGACCAGAAATACGAGAAAGTGTTGTTCAAAGCCATTCGTTACACGGAGGACGACGAGCAAAGCAAGCACCCCCTTCCCTACCTCTACATGGCCAAGGCCTACCTCGGCATTCACAACAGCGACGACTCCGATTTGCGCGAGACCTACGAAGTGGACAAGCTCAAGGCCCTCAAAAATGCCTTGAAGTACGCCGCGAAATTTGTCAAAAAGGACAAGGAGTTGGAATTCGTTCCGCAGGAACAAGAGTACCTGGAAGAGCTCCGCAAAGAAACCGTGATTGCGGCGGAAACCGAAATGGACAACGACAAGTACACCAAAGCCAAATCGTACTACAAGTACCTCACGACCATCAACGAGGAAGATCCAGGAGCTTGGATGATGTACGGCACGGTGTTTTTGGCATTGAAGGCGCGTCGCGATGCAGACAACGCGTGGGAGACCGCCCGGAATTTGCTTCTCAACCAACAGGCACGCGGCCTGACCGAATCGCAACTCGAATTGCTCCAATACGCTTTCGTCATGACCATCGAATTGCTTGACGAACTCGGAGACCGCGCCACGGCACGCGAGTTCATCACCCTCGGCGACGAGTTCATCGGAGGCGACCGCGAGTTTGAAGCGGTGAAGCGCTCCATCGGCGGTTAACCAGTTCTCAATGAAGGCTCGCTCCGGATTTGGGTCGCCCACGTGGCTCGGCGAGCGAGGCATCGTGATTGAGGCTGGATCCGGTGGGCTCGCGTTGTTTCAATCCAGGCTGAAGAAGGTGCTTCCGCTGGCGTGCACGCCACCGTGGGCGCTCCATTCGGACGTCCATGGGTCACGAGAAGAGCAACAGCAGTTGCGTTCCCTGTTGGGAAAACAAACCCCGTTGCTTGCCGTGGTTGATTTGGGACCAAGGGCATTGGGTTGCTTGGCTCCGCCGACGGGATGGGTGGAAGTTCTACGCCACACGCGACAGACGCGGCTCTTGCCTGGTCGGGAACTCCCCTGCCCCAACACGCGGCTCAAGCAAGAAAAGCGGTTCTTGCGGGAGGGCGGTTCAGTGCACATCGCCTCAGGGAACCCCGGAGCCTGGAAGGAAGTCGCTCGGCTGCACAAGGCTGCTCGTGCCCGCAAGGGACTGGCCCACCACGCCGCCCGGCTCGAAGAACTCCTGCAGCGTCTCGCGTCGGCACCTTGGTGCTTTACCAGCCTCGCCGTGGGACCGGACGGCTCCTGTTTGGCCTCTGGCGGATTTGTCGTGCTGGAACACGGCACGTGCGTCTACTCGTTTGGAGGTCAACAGCGCTCTTCCGCCTCCGGACGTGCGAGTGTGGCCATGCTCCTTGCCGCCATGAGGCACGCCCAAGAACTCGGGTGCGAACGATTCGACTTCGGCGGGAGTCAAGACCCCGGGGTGGATCAATTTTACGCGGAGTTTGGGGCCGATGTGGTTCCGATGCGACGCTGGGTCAAGGCGCCGTGGTGGTTCCCGTGGATGTTCCGTTCGACGTGGCGCGTGTGGACCCGCCCGACCCGTCACTCCTGACTCCTGCCCAGTCGGTTCATGGCTTCGATGGCCTGCACGACCTCCACCCCTTCTGAGATGGGCGTCGCGACTTGGGCGTCACGAAGAAGCACGTCCATCACGTTGTCGTAGACGTGGTGGTGGTTGGCCGCGGATCCGGTGTACCCGCCGTAATCGTTGGGAGGCGGTGCCTGACCCATGTCGGGCTTCTCGAGGTGAGGCAGCACAAACTCCTCCAACCGGTCCATGTACTGCCCGCCGATTCGAACGGTGCCGCGGGTGCCCATGACCGTCATGCTGCTTTCGAAGTTTTGGTGTGGCGTAGACGTGCTGAACGTGAACGTTCCCCACCCGCCTTGAACCAAGCGAAAGCGAACCGCTCCCCCGTCCTCGAATTCGGTGGAGTCGTGGTGGGTTTGGGTCACAAAATGAGCGTCGTCCACTTCCAAGGGGCCAAACACCCACATCAGGATGTCCAAGAAATGCGAGAACTGCGTGAACAGCGGGCCGCCGTCTTCGGCAAGCGTGCCGCGCCAGGAGCCTCGCGTGTAGTAGCGGTCGTCTCGGTTCCACAAGCATTGCACGTGCACCTGCAACAGGTCGCCAAACTCCCCCGCGTCTTGCGTGCGCTTCAACCACTGCGCGGCGGGCGCGTACCGGTTTTGCATCACCCCAAACACCCTCACCCCCTGCGACTCGGCGAGCTCGCCAAGCCCTCGAACGTCCTCCGCTCGAAGTCCCATGGGCTTTTCAACCACCACGTGGCACCCGCGTTCCACCGCGGTGCGGGCCAACGAAATGTGGCTGCCGTTGGGCGTGCACACCGAAACGACATCAACCTCCACAGCGTCGAGCAACGACGCCAGGGAGCCAAACGCCCGGGCGGTTGGCGCCCATTCTGGCGACGGGAGCAGTCCGCCTTCTGACCCGAGTGTCCAGGCCGTGTCGGCAACAGCCACGAGCTCGGCTTCGGCGTGGGCCTCCACCATGGCGGCGTGCCGCTTTCCAATGTGGCCGCAACCCACCACCGCAAATCGCACAGGAGCGTTCATGCGGCAAAGGTAGCGGACTACCTTCGCAAGATGCGCGTCGTCTCCCTTGTGCCGAGTTGGACCGAATTTCTTCACGATTTGGGCGTGGACGTGGTGGGCCAAACCAAGTTCTGCGTCCGCCCCGAAGCCGCGTTTCGACGCGTTTCGCGCGTGGGCGGCACGAAAACGGTGGACCCCGAAAAGGTCCTGGCACTCAACCCGGATTTGGTGGTCGCGAACCGGGAAGAAAACGACCGCGCGCAGGTCGAGGCGGTTCGGGAGGCGTTGCCGGCGGGTGCCGAGGTGCTGGTGACGGACGTCCGCACTGTGGCCAGTGCCCTCCATGAAATGGCCGTGCTTGGAGGCGTTGTGGAGCGCGAGGCCCTCGCCCAAGAATGGGTCTCGCGCATCCACAACGCGTGGGGTGCGCCCCGCACCGAGGTGGGACGGGCGGGGTACGCGGTTTGGTCTTCTCCCTGGATGGTCGCGGGACGGGACACCTTCATCCACGACGTCATGCGCCATTGGGGCATCGGCAACGCCTTCGCCAACAGCGATTCCGCAGCCCGCTACCCCACACTCGCACCCGACCCCGAGACCGGGGCAGCCCAGGCCGACCTGTGGCTTCTCCCCTCCGAACCTTTTCCCTTCACCCCCAAGCACGTCGAATCGCTTTCTGGCTCCCTACCTGAAGCGAAGTTTCAGCTTGTCGACGGCGAGGCCTTCAGCTGGTACGGATCCCGAATGCTGCATGCAACCGACCACCTCTCCCGTGTTTCCGAGTGGGTCGGACATGCTGTCAGCCTTTGACCCCGGTTTCGCAGGACGTGGCAGAACATCGGACCCGAAAGTGGACAGGATGTCAGCATGTGGATTTGGCATGGGCGTTGGCATGCGGTTTGGTCTGAGGAGGTCGAAATCAACACACACAACCTCGCATCATGAGCAAAATCATTGGCATTGACCTCGGGACAACCAACAGCTGCGTTGCAGTGATGGAAGGAAACGAACCTGTGGTCATCAACAACAGCGAAGGCAAGCGCACGACCCCGTCGGTGGTTGCTTTCATCGACGGCGGCGAACGCAAAGTGGGTGAACCCGCCAAGCGTCAAGCCATCACCAACCCCACGAAGACGATCTCCAGCATCAAGCGCTTCATGGGCTCCAGCTTCAGCGAAGTGGAGAAAGAAGCAGGCCGCGTGGCCTACAAGGTGGTGAAGGGCGACAACAACACGCCCCGCGTCCAAATCGACGACCGTCAGTACACGCCTCAGGAAATCTCCGCCATGACGCTCCAGAAAATGAAGCGCACTGCCGAAGAATACCTCGGCCAGGAAGTGACTGGCGCCGTGATTACGGTTCCTGCTTACTTCAACGACAGCCAACGCCAAGCCACCAAAGAAGCCGGCGAAATTGCCGGCCTCGAAGTGAAGCGCATCATCAACGAGCCCACCGCAGCGGCCCTCGCGTACGGACTCGACAAAAAGGCGACAGACCAGAAGATTGTGGTCTTCGACTTGGGCGGCGGAACGCACGACGTGAGCATCCTCGAACTCGGCGACGGTGTTTTTGAAGTGTTGTCCACGGACGGCGACACGCACCTCGGTGGGGACGACTTCGACCAGGCCATCATCGAGTGGCTCGTGGACGAGTTCAAGAGCGAAAACAGCGGCCTCGACCTCAGCAAAGACCCCATGGCGCTTCAGCGCTTGAAGGAAGCGGCTGAAAAGGCAAAGATTGAACTCTCCAGCACGACCACCTCAGAAATCAACCTCCCTTACATCATGCCTGTGGACGGCGTGCCCAAGCACTTGGTTCGCAGCTTGTCTCGAGCCAAGTTTGAGCAGTTGGTCGACAGCCTCGTCAAGCGCTCCATCGAGCCTTGCATGACTGCCCTGAAGGCTGCCGGCCTCGACAAAAGCGACATCGACGAGGTGATCCTCGTAGGCGGTTCCACCCGCATCCCTGCGGTGCAGGATGCCGTGAAAGCGTACTTCGGCAAGGAGCCTTCGAAGGGTGTGAACCCGGACGAGGTGGTGGCCGTGGGTGCCGCCATCCAAGGTGGCGTCTTGACGGGCGACGTGAAGGACGTCCTCCTCTTGGACGTGACTCCGTTGTCCCTCGGCATCGAAACGATGGGCGGTGTGTTCACCAAGCTGATCGAAGCCAACACGACGATTCCAACCAAGAAGTCGGAGACGTTCTCCACGGCAAGCGACAACCAGCCCAGCGTGGAAATCCACGTTCTCCAGGGCGAGCGCGCGATGGCCGCAGACAACAAAACCATCGGACGCTTCCACTTGGCAGACATTCCCCCAGCACCGCGCGGTGTGCCTCAGATCGAGGTGACGTTTGACATTGATGCCAACGGCATCATCAACGTGGGCGCCAAGGACAAGGCCACCGGCAAAGAGCAGAGCATCAAAATTGAAGCCTCAAGCGGCTTGAGCGAGGACGAAATCGCACGCATGAAGGCCGACGCCGAAGCCAACGCCGACGCGGATGCGCAAGCCAAGGAACGCGCGGACGTCTTGAACCAAGCCGACGCAATGGTCTTCCAAACGGAAAAGCAGCTCAAGGAGTTTGGCGACAAGATTCCTGAGGACAAGATGGCTCCCATCAACGAGGCCCTCGACAACCTCAAGAAGGCGCACGGCGCGCAAGACGTGGACGGATGCAAGTCCGGCATCGAAGCGCTGAACACGGCCTTCCAAGCCGCCAGCCAAGAGATGTACGCCGCACAGCAAGAAGCCGGTGGCGCCGACGCAGGCGCGGGAGGTTCAGCTGGAGCTTCTGCCGACGGCGACGCCGAAGTGACGGATGTGGATTTTGAAGAAGTGAAGGAAGGCTAAGCCCCTCCCTCCTGTGAACACGAAAAGCCCCGCTTTCTGCGGGGCTTTTTTTGTGCCGGGTTGAACCGCATGCCACGGCGCGTGTTCCACCTTTGCATCATGGACGCCCCGTCTTCCTCCTCCCTTCCCGACTCCTGGCGCCGGCGCGCTTGGACCGTTCTTGCAACTCTTCTTGCGGTCACGGGTTGGATGGGTTGGCAGGCTTTGGGGTTGGAGTTCAACTACGACTTTGAGCAATTCTTCCCGAAAGACCATCCCGAGACGACGTTTTACCGCGAATTCCGGGAGACGTTTGGGAGCGACAACGACTTTCTGATTGTCGGGTTCGAAGGCGACAGTTTGTCGGCGGCATTCTTGGCTGAGGTGGACGCCCAAATCGAGGCGCTCATGGCGTTGCCCAGCGTCGAGTCCGTGCAATCCCCTACCCGACTCAAACTCCCAGTTCGTGACCCGCTCAGCGGCATGGCGTTTCAGCGCCCTTTGCTTTCTTGGGAGAGCGACAGCAGCCTTACCAAAGACCTTGTGCGTCTCCGCAGTCGGAACGACGTCATGGGCACATTCGTCTGTCCCAGCGGACGAGCCGTTGCGTTGACCCTGGAGCACACCGATGGACTGAGCAAGGCCGGGTGCGATTCCCTTGCTGCGGCTGTGAACGCTTGGGAAGCGAGTGTTCATGCTTCCAAAAGCGCCATCCTCGACGTCCACGTCTCAGGGCGGGCGGTGGCTCAAGCGTACTACGTCGGGGTCATGGAACGCGAAGTCGCGTGGTTCGTCAGCGTGGGCGTTGTGTTGCTCGTGGCCTTCCTGTGGTTCGCGTTCAGAACAGCGTGGGGTGTGCTGGTCCCACTCACCGTGGTTCTCGTCAGTGGACTTTGGACGCTGGGCATCATGGTCGCCACGGGAAAGGCCGTGGACGTCATGACGGTGGTGCTGCCGACCA